>JAEIGA010000522.1_pt1 | contig 56929 bp, 90 predicted proteins | sample 9270691 | NCBI WGS metagenome assembly JAEIGA01 (sample SAMN17057246, study PRJNA624740) | gut metagenome | biome: biome; isolation source: fecal sample | host: Bos grunniens | place: China: Xizang | collected 2019 | reverse complement strand
CACTTCCCCCTATTTTTCATTTGAGAAAAAGGAGAAAATAAAATGAGTGTAATGTATAGAGTAAAAAATCGCGGTGCAAGCACTGTTGTTTATAAGATTGCTGACAAGGGTATTCGTAGAGAGTTTAAGCCCGGTCAGATTATGCAGATTAGCTCTGAAGAGCTTGAAGAGTTGACTTTCCAGCCTGGTGGCACTATGATTTTAAGTCAGTTCCTGCAGATTTTGGACCTTGATGGCATTCAGGCTGCTCGTATTAAGACTGAGCCTGAGTATCATATGAGCGAACAGGATGTTGCCAAGTTGATTACCAGTGGTTCTTTGGATGCTTTCTTAGATGCTCTTGATTTCGCACCTATCGGTGTTATTGATTTGATTAAGAAATTGAGTATTTCTATTCCCATGGTTGATATCCAGAAGCGCAAGGCTTTGAAGGAAAAGACTGGCTTTGATGTGGAAGCCGCATTGAAGCACAATGAGGAAGATAAAGAGGATGACCAGAAGACAATCTTAAAGACTAATAATGGTGGCGAGCGTAGAGTGAAGAATGATGTTCCTGCCGGACGTCGTACTGCACCTACTGTAACTGCTCCTGCGCCCAAGTACAATATTGTTACTAAGCCTGCAGAAGAGGCAAAGGCTGATTCTGCTGAATAATATATAAGGAGGCAATTATATGGCTGAGACACTTTTTTCGGCTGTTTATAATCGCTTTCTTGGACAGATTACCGATGATTTATATCTGGAATTAACTCCCGAAGATACTTTAAAAGATTTACAGAATCTTTTAATTAATGCAATTCCTGGTTTTGAATTTCCTCGTAAAAATCTATATGATTATACAATTGAAGTTAAAGAAATCAATGAGGATGAATTAACTCCTGATGAATTCATATTAGGAACTGTTTGGGGAGAGTTACCAGAAGTGTCAGAAACTCCTAGAGTTCTTGTGGATAAGTCTCGATTTAATGTTGAACTTACTCAAGAAGAAATCAATATTTTGGCGTTATTAATGAAACAGGGTTGGGTTCAACGCCAAGTTACTTCCATTGAAAATACTAGAATGAAATACAGTGGCTCTGACTTTAAGATGACTTCTCAGGCAAATCATTTGTCTAAGTTATTGTCTTTATTGGAAGAGAGTAGACGTGACTCTTTCCATATGCAGAGACTATATAAGCGTCGTAAGATTGCGGACGGTGGGGTTTACGCATCTAACTGGTCTAGCTTAATGGAGAATAGTGCTCTAGAATGATTACGAAGTATATGTTTGAATTTAGTAAGGAAGATATTGATGTTAATGTTCGTCGCTTAACCAACCAATTATGGAAATTAATTCCAATGCGCGAGCATAATGAGGATTGGCCTAAACAATTGGATACTGTTATTATTGAAATTGCGGGATTGAATGAGATTTTTGTTCACCCGCAATTCTTATAGCTGTTATGTAAATTAGAGGGACTAAAAGTACAAGAAACGAATTTTGAGCTATATAGAAAGACTGTGTTTGAATGCATTAGTCTTTTACAGGAGCTAAACCGTGGCGTCAGGTTATGACATTAGTAATAATGTCCCTTATAGATTGATGAAGGGCCGGTTAGGAGTTTATGATAAAAGACCATTTGACCCAAGCGGAGCAATGACTAAACATCAAGAACAGGAAGAAAAAATTTCTAATTTTTTAGCTGGTATGAAAAGTGCTAATATTGAATTAGAAGCAGAGACAATCCAAAAGATTAGAGACCTTTTACTTCAAGACAAAAATGATGAAATTAAAACTGTTTTAAATGCTTTAGATCCGGGTGTCCAAGGTATTTGGGACCAAGCTACTCGTTTTCGTCAAGCGGGCGGTAATAGATAGCAAGAACGTATGATTAAAGACAAGCGTCGTTCTTTAGACCATGCAGTATGGAATTCTTACCAAGCTGCTGAGGTCATTAAAACTGATGCGGCCGACCGGAAACCGGTTCGCGCATTGATTAATCCCAATAAGTTAAAAGCTGACTATGATGATAAAATTATTTCAGTTGGATATGAATATAATTTTCAAGTTGGAACGGTTTTTGAGTGGCTTGGTACAAAGACTTATTGGTTAGTTTATTTACAAGATTTAACTGAATTAGCCTATTTCCGTGGAGATATTAGAAAATGCACTTATCAAATTGCATGGGAAGATGAAGATGGTTTTCATTCTACATATGCGGCTGTACGTGGACCAGTAGAGACGAAGATTAATTTTATTCAAAAACACGGAATTAGTGTTGATACTCCTAATCATTCATTAAGTATCTTGATGCCAAAAAATGAAGATACATTAAATTATTTTAAGCGTTATAGTAAATTCTACTTGCAGGGTGATGATACTTGTTGGCGAGTTGAGGCTACCGACTGGATTTCCACTCCTGGAATTTTAGAAGTTATTGCTGTAGAATATTATGCCAATGAGACTGAAGATAATATTGATACTGGTATTGTTGGAGGTTTAATTGAAGAGATTCAAGACCCAAATGGCCAAGAAGTTTTGGAAATCCAAGGAGAAACATTTATTAAAGTGAAGACACCTTATTCTTATACTTTTACAGGTCGAAAGACAGCTGTGTGGACAGTAGATAAAAAATATCCTGTTAAGTTAGAATATGATAAAACTGATCCTCGTAATGTTACTTTAATTTGGACTTCTGGATACAGTGGGCAATTTGATTTGCAGTATGGTGAATATAAAAAGACTATTGTTGTTGAATCTCTATTTTGAGTGATAAGGAGAGATAAAGGTGAAAATTTAGAATTATACATATCCTAAATCTAGTTTTTTATCTGCGGAAAAAGATATGAATATTATTGTTGACCGCATTATGAAAAATGAGAGATTGAAGAAAATGTTGTTTTATGCAACAAGAGATTGTTTGGATAAACCAAAACTTACTCAAGAAGAAACTTTAAGTTTGTTTGGAAAGCAAATTAAGATTGTTCCTAAATTATATGTTGATGGTTCTGTATTAAACTATATGATTATTAGTTTTGATAATTTTACTCGTAATGGAAACAATCCAGAGTTTAGAGATAATATTATTGAATTTGATATAATTTGTCATTTTGATCAATGGCATATGAAAGATTTTGAGCTACGTCCTTATAAAATTGCGGCCGAGCTTGATTCTATGTTTAATAATCAACATTTAACAGGAATTGGTAAGTTAGAATTCTTAGGTGCAAATCAAATGATTCTAACTGATGAATTTGCTGGTTTATGTGTAATGTATCAAGCAATTCACGGAGAAGAAGATAAGAAATATTAGCCAAATCCAGCTAATGAGAAAGAGTTTATTGAAAATTTTGATGCAATTTTTAATGATTGATAATGGATACTCGATTAACTTTAATGTGTGGAACTGATTATCCAGTTCCTGAATGTCAATTAGTAATTCATCAACCTCGCATCAAAGAAATAGCTCTTATAGGGGAGTCTGATTTTTTTTCTGGAATATAGTGTTTATGCTTGAATAAATCAATGTTTGTGAAGGACGAAAGTCTTTTAGCAAATACAAATAACTTTCAAATATTTATGACGATAATGCAAGAAAAAGAAGCTGCTGATAAAAAATTTGCTGTATAGCAAGTTTGTGCTTTATTATTTCCAAAATATAAAGTGATGTTTACTCCGCGCTCTGTGCTTTTAAGCGGAGAAGGTGATTCAAAAATGATTGATGAATCAAATTTTGAAGCCTTATAGCAAGCTTTAACTAACATTTGTTGTCTTAAAACTGGCCCCATGGATTAGCAATCTTTTAATCCAGCAAATTCTAAAGCAAGAGAAATTGCAGAGAAATTAATGCGAGGACGGCAAAGGGTTGCTGCTCAAAAGGGCGAAACTAATATAAGTATATTTAGCCAATATCTTTCAATACTTACAGTGGGCTTAGGTTCAATGTCACTGTAGGATGCGATGGATTTAACCATGTTCCAATTATATGACCTGGTTGAAAGATATATGCTATATATTAATTGGGATATGGACATCCGTTGTCGTTTGGCTGGAGGTAAACCTGAAAGTCAGCCAGATAATTGGATGAAAAATATTCACTAACTAAAATTTTAAGGAGGATACAAACCATGAAATTTGGTGTTCGCGAAATTTGTGACGTTGTCTTAAAGGCAAAGGCTAACCAGAAGGTTGGTAATAAAATTTTCTATAAGAATGAACCTGTTATCTATTTCGATACTCTAAAGACTTCTAGCATGGAAGGTGCAGCTACTACCGTTTACGCACAGGGCGGCCGTGGTAACTCTCGTTTGATGGCTTGGGAAGGTGAGCGTACCGTTACTTTCACTATGGAGGACGCTTTGATTTCTCCCGCAGGTTTCATGATTCTGTCTGGTGCAGGTTTGGTTGAGGCAGGCGAAGTAGATGCCGCTGGCAATACAACCACTGTTAAGGTTCATACTACCGAGCAGACTGATGATATTGAAGTTGATGCAGAAGCAGGTACTGTTACTATCACTTTAGAGAGTGAGCCTTATTTTGTACCTGGTGAAGATTATATTTATGTAATGCTATTGGAAAATGGTGAAGTTGCTACTGAGCCTTATATTCCTGCTGAAGTAAATGGTAATAAAATTGTTCTAAAAGAGACTTGGATTGACACTGGTCGTACTGATCCTGACCATCAGCCACGTACTAATATGGGTATCGATAATAAGAATGTCCCTGCTTTGACTAGATTCTATTCTGGTAGTCCAATTGTTTTAGTTGACTACTATGTTGAGCGTAAGAGTGGTGTTTCTGAAATCACTATTACTCCTGATAAGTTCGGTGGTTATTACTACTTAGAGGCTTCTACTCTATTCCGTAATACTGATGGTGTCGACATGCCTGCTGAATTTATTATTCCTAACTGTAAGATTCAGTCTAACTTTACTTTTACAATGGCTTCTTCTGGCGATCCTTCAACTTTTACTTTCACTATCGACGCATTCCCAGACTACACTCGCTTTGATAAGACTAAGAAAGTTTTGGCTGCTATTCAGATTGTTACTGAAGCAGAAGATGCTAAAGACTTGGCTCGTGTAATGACTAAGTCTGAAGACCGTGAAGATGCTAATGGCATGATCACTGGTCCTCGTCCTTATACTGGATACACTGGAGCTTAATTAACAATTAAATAAATTTTAGGGGAGAGGTTTTAATTAACCTCTCCCCTTTTTGTCGTTTTGAAGAAAGGATATGATGAAATGAGTGTATTGGATTCATATTATATTATTAATACTTTTAAAAGTGAAACTAAAAGTAATTATGATTCTGCAATTCGGTATTATCGATTACGGACTAAATTTTTAATGGATGCTTTACAAAATTAGTTAAAACAATAGTTTATAAGCGAATTAGGGGATGTTCCTAATATTGAACAATTATTTGAAGAAGCTTTTAATAATTATAATGCAAATTTCTAGCCTTTATGGGAAAGTATCTATAGTAAACAATATAATCAAAAAGAATTGGCTATTAGATTAAGAGAATGGTAGCAATTAACTTAGGGGCTTGATGAAAATATATCAGGAGCGGCTTATACTATTAAATTTTTAGAACATATTGCAAATAGTGATGGTTCTAATTTTAATTTGAGTAATACTAATGGTATCGATTTTTCCACCATTCAGAAAACTGAACAAAATATTATAAGTGAAAAATTTACTACTGCAAAATAGTTCGGCGGTGCGCGTGGTCGTTATTTTGGTGAAATTTTTGAATAGGGTGCAGGTTTAACACTACAGAATTCTTTAGGCTCTTTAATGAATATTTTGCAATTAGGTGGAGAAAAATCTGTTAGTGCATCAAACTTAGGTCGTAAAACTTATGGTAAAACTGACTATGGCTTTTTTGGTTTCGATGTGTCTATTGAATCTGATGAAAAATTAGGCAATGTATTAGTAAATAAAACCACAGGAGAAGTCATTCCAATGGAAGCTGTTGAAGCAATTGATTTAGGTAAAACATCTGTAGAAGATATTTTAAGTGAATATACTTCAGGGTCTCGAGGATTAATTGCTGGTGCAACAATGAAATAGTGGACAGATGAAATGATTACTAATGTTGCTAGAACATCAGGTGGTAGCTTTGGTCGTTCATAGCTTTCTGCTTTATATGTTAATAAACGTTAGCCTGAAGGTATTTCAGATAATTTTAGTTCTAGACAAATTTTTGAAGATTATACTGCTTATGCAATTTCAAGATTTTTATTAAATATTATTGGTGTGTATAATATTATGGTTGCTTCTGGTAGTCATATTTCTTTTACTCATGATTGGTTAGATTCTATGTAGAATGCTTCAAGATTAGTGCACACTATTAAAGACGGTGGCAATGGTAAGTATATGGCTCATCCAGCCATTAAAGTAGTTAAAACTTGACAAATCAGAAAATTTCTGGTATAATACAATTATAAAATGAGATAAAGGAGGTCTTTGACAATGGCTAAAGTATCATTTGTTAAACTTGGTCTTGTTAAGAATCAAGAGGTAAAAAATGTTGAGTGGGGTGAATACTCTATTGAAGTTAAACAGTATTTACCTATCAATGAAAAATTAAACTTAATTTCTAATGTAATTAATTTAGCACACGATGAAAACAATTACTCCAATCCAGTAAAAGTTGATGTATATACTGCGTTAGAAATTATGTATGCTTATACAAATATCAATTTTACTGATAAGCAAAAAGAGGATGTCACTAAATTATATGATTTAATTGTAAGTAGTGGATTATATACTAAAATTTTAGAAGCAATTCCTAATAATGAGTATTGTAATTTAATAAATGCAATTAAAAAGAGTATTGATGCTATTTATGCTTATCAAAATTCTGTAATGGGAGTGTTAGACACAGTTACTTCTGATTATAATAATTTAAATTTAAATGCTAGTGAGATTCAAAAGAAGCTTGCAGATCCAGAAAATATGGATTTATTGCGCGATATCTTGAGTAAATTGGGCTAATTGAATTATTTCTATTGCTTAAAAAATTAAATTATAATAGGAATAGTCGGGAATGAGAATGTGATTATTCTCATTCCCGATTTTTTTGTTTTGCAAAATAAAAAAATCGGAGAGAAAGGAGTAATTTTTAATGGCTAAATAGTTAAATGTAAATTTAGCTTTTACAGCAGATACTAGTAAGGCTAAAGCTCAGTTATAGGATTTATAGCACTCTTTAGATAATTTAATTAAGGGTAGCGCCAATAGTGCAGAATTACCATTAACAAAAGAACTTATGGAAGCTTAGAGTGCAGCAGCCTCATTAAAGGTTGCTTTAGATTCTGCTATTAATGCTTAGACTGGAAAATTAGATATTACTAAATTTTCTGGAGCAATGAAAACCGCTGGTTTAGATGCTACAACTTTAAGAAAACATTTAGAGAATTTAGGTCCCGCAGGAAACTAGGCATTTTTAACTCTAACTAAATCAGTTATGAGTGCAGAAATGCCTATCCGTAGAACCAATGCTCTAATTACAGAAATGTGGACAACCTTGAAGAATACCGCTAGATGGTAGATTTCTTCAAGTATCTTACATGGCTTTATGGGAACAGTTCAATCAGCTTATGGCTATGCTCAAGATTTAAATGAATCTTTAAATAATATTCGAATTGTTACTGGGTAGAATGTTGAAGAAATGAGTCGTTTTGCAGATAGGGCAAACAAAGCAGCGAAGGCCTTAAGTACAACAACTACAGAATATACTAATGCTTCACTGATTTACTATCAACAGGGTTTAAGTGATTCTGAAGTGGAAGCTCGTACAAATATTACTATTAAAATGGCGAATGCCGCAGGTGTAAGTGCGGAAAAGGCTTCCGACTAGTTAACTGCTGTTTGGAATAACTTCTATGATGGCTCTAAGTCATTAGAATATTATGCTGATGTTATGACTGCTCTTGGTGCAGCCACTGCTTCTAGTACCGATGAAATTTCTCAAGGTCTATAGAAATTTGCCGCTGTCGCTGAAACTGTAGGTTTAAGCTATGAATATGCCACTTCAGCACTTGCAACAGTTACTGCCACCACTCGTGAAAGTGCAGATGTTGTTGGTACTGCATTTAAAACCCTATTCGCTCGTATTCAAGGATTGACGCTTGGAGAAACTCTTGAAGACGGAACAGATTTAAATAAGTATTCAGAGGCTTTAGCAAAAGTTGGTATTGATATCAAAGATACTAATGGGCAGATGAAAGATATGGATACTATTTTAGACGAGCTAGGTACTAAATGGTAGACATTGGGTAAAGATTAGCAAACTGCGTTGGCACAAACTGTTGCTGGCGTACGTTAGTATACTCAATTAGTTGCCTTAATGGATAATTGGGATTATTTCCAAGAAAATCTAGATGTCGCTTCTGGAGCAGAAGGCGCTTTGTAGGAATAGGCAGATATCTATGCTGAGTCTTGGGAAGCTGCTAGAGATAGAGTGAAAGCTGCAGCTGAAGACTTATATGATAGTATTTTAGATGAAGACTTTTTTATTGGCTTGTTAAATGGTTTTGAAAAAGCAATCAATCTTGTAACTACTTTAGTGGATAGTGTTGGAGGATTGCCAGGCGTATTAGCAGTTGTTTCTACTTTGGTAACTAAGATCTTTAGTAAACAGTTAGAAACTTCAATTGATAATATGATTTATGGTATTAATTCTTTAACTGGTACCAATTTAAAAAATTCAAAAGCGACTAAAGAAGAATACGCAAAAGAAGCAAAAAAGATTTCTTTTAATGATGCCTCCTCCGAGGGAGAGGCAATAGGCACTGGGTTGCAATAGCAAACTATGCTACAAGAGGAATTAATGGCAAATGAAGCTCAATTAAGTGAGTAGGAAAAAGCACGTGTCCAAGTTTTAATGGACATTCATTAGAAATATGTTGATCAAGCGGCAGCTATTGGTAAAGCCGCTGACTAGGCTAGACAGCTAGTGCAAGAACAAAATAAAGAAGCTCGTCAATAGGCTAAAAGAAGTAGTGGTAAAGTTGATACTAAAGAATTTGCTAATGCTCGTAAGCAAATGACAGCATTAATAAAAACTGGACGTCGAGCTCAACAAACCATAGGTGATTTTGCTAAAGAACTTAAAAAAGGTACTGGTGTTGATTAGTATAGTAAACGCATTCAAACTCTACAAAATCGCTTAAATGCCATTGGTAAAGATAGTGGTAGCGCAAAAGAATTTAAATCTTTATCTGATGCTTTTAAACAAGGTAAGATTGATAGTGTTCAATTTGCGTAGGGTTTAGAGCGCTTAGTAGATTCTAATGAAATTTTAGATGATGCTGTAATTGCTGGCTCTGATGCTGTTTAGAAGCTTGGTAACGGTTAGGTTTATACAACTCAATAGACAGATGCTATGGCAAATGCTGAACTTGATTTGCAAAATAAAACAGCCTCTGCCAATAATGCTTTAAATGCTCAAACTTAGCAAGCTAATAATGTTAAAATGGCTATTGCTGGAGCCAAGGGGGCCATGGATTCTTTGGCAACATCAATCGTTGGTGTTATGCAAGGTATATCTCAAATTGGAATGGGAATTACAAGTTTTGTATCAATTATCGATACTCTTAATAATGAAGATATGAGTTTTGGCGAAAAACTTTTATCTATTACTATGTCTTTATCTATGGCAATTCCCGCTTTGGTTGCTGGTTATAAAGCTTTAACTGCAGCAAAATGGGCAGATATGGCTGCTTCTGCTAAACAATTACTGGTTGAAGGTGGTCATTTAGCCACTATTTTCTTGCAAAAACTTGGCTTAGGTGGTCTAGTAGGAGCGAAAGCGGCGGACACTGCAGCAACAGTAGCAGAAACTAGTGCGACAGGAGCGTCGACTGCTGCGAACTGGGCTTGGTAGGCAAGCGCTTGGCCTATTTTAGTTGTTACTTTATTAATCGTTGCTGCTATTGGTACTCTTATTGCCATTGCTTATGTTTTAGTTTCTGCGGTAGAAGCTATTTCTAACGCTTATAATGCTGATGCGATTGCAGCAGAAAAAGCAGAAGCTTCTGCAAAAGCATTGGCTGAAGCTTATGATGAAGCAAAACAAGCATATGAAGATATGGTTTCTGCAATGGATGAATATCAATCAGCAAGAGATGGATTGGATTCATTAACTGAAGGTACTCAAGAATATCAAGACGCATTAGAAAAAGCTAATCGAGCTGCCTTAGAATTAATTAATAAAAATCCTGATTTATTTAAGCAGGGAGATTATGAGTGGCAAAATGGTGAGCTAATTATTAATGATGATGCTATGGCTCGCGCACGACAAATTGCATCTTCAAGAGAATCTCAAGCATATGCTGCTATGCAAATGGGTTAGGCTGAGGCAAGAGAGGCTCGTAACACGGCAGATGAAACTGCTTTACGTCGAGAGCTTATTAAGGATAGTACAACTGGTAAAGATTATCTAGCCGGAGCTTTAACAGGAGCATTCAGTACAGCAGCTTTTGGAACAATTCTTGCCACTGCAATTGGTGGTCCTTTGGGATTGGCCATTGGTGGTGCTTTAATGGGAACTGGTGGATTGCTCAAGGGAGCTGTTGGTGGAGCTGCGATGACTGGTTCTTTAGAATCTAAAAAGCTTGAAGACAGTGGTGCTTTAAATAAAACTCTTGAACAATTAAAGAAAGATAGTTCTTTCTTAGATAGCGGTGCTGAAAATATAAAAGCGACTTTAAATATTGATGATGATGACATTATTAATGCTTTAATGGAAAATAAAGACGCTTTATTAGAGTTGAGTTAGGCTCAAGAGGCTCAAGCTCAACAAGAGAAATTAGCTGCTTAGTAGAGCGCTATGGAAATTATGCAAAAGCATGGCTATGATGATGCTGATGAAATGGCATATACTGCTGGTGCAGTTTTCCAAAAGGCAAATGATGCTGCTTATGAACAAATGCTAAAAACCATGTCTAGTAAGGGTGGATTAAAAGCCGGTGCTGCTTCATATTTTGATTCACAGGGTATTAGTTCAAAAGACGGTTTTAAAGTTGAAAAATACGATGCTAAAAATGGTACTGTAAAATATAGCTATCTTGATGAGCAAGGTCAACGTCAAGAAATGGAAGTTACTGCTGAACAAATTGCTATGACTCAAGCTGTGGTTGCAGCAGAAGCTGAATTACTTGATAAATGTAAAACTATTTCCGGAGCTTTTGATGCGCTAGACGCCGATATTAAGCAAGTCGGTTCTAGTACTGCAACATTAAGTGAAGGAATGAAAGCTTTCTTATCTTCTGGAGATACAAGTCAATTAACTAAAGAACAATATGATGCTATGGCTGGTATGAGTAGCGACGAAATGAAGAATTATCTTGCATCTATTGGTATTAATGATACTAGTGCTCAAGATCTTGGTTATGATGACGTTGCTGCTTTAATAGCAGATATGGATTTAGCTAATACTGGAGATAAGTGGGCTGAATATTAGAATATTACTGCTCATTAGGGAACTGAAAATTTAACTTTAGATTAGGCTGAAAATATTAATAATGCCTTAAAAGATGTGGCTGATTTCTTTGGTGAAGAGGTTGGACACGAAATGTTAGATTTGTCTGCGGCAATGGCTGATTCTTTGGATGATGCGGCGCAAGATGACTTCTGGCAACAATTGGGTAATATTTCAGATTATACTGATGCTGATCAATGGGATGCTTTCCTTGAGGCTATGAAAGAATCTGAAGATATGACCGATGAACAAATTAAAGCTTTAGAAGATTATGTCGATACTGCTAAATTAGCAGCTAGAGCAACTAAAGATTTAAATTTTGATGAAATGGCTGAGAGCGTTAGAAGTCTTCGTGATATTATGAAAAATATTAGTGAAGGCAATCGAGAGATTAGTGATGAAGAATTTGCTACTCTTGAAGCTCAAGGTATTGATACTTCTAAATTTGCTAAGACAATTGATGGTTATCGTTATTTGGGTGATAGCGCTGATTTAGTGGCTGACATCTCAGAAGGTATTACCAATCAATTTAAAGAAGCTGAATAGAATTTTGCTAATATTGCTGCAACAGCTCAATAGGCTAGTCAAAATCTAATTGATGCTGAAGCAGAATTAGCTGCGGCCAAAGCGGCGGGTGATAGAACTCGAGCTTCCGCAGAAGCTGGCGCACAAAATCAAATGTCTAATACTGAAAAACTAAGTGTTATTATGTCTAACATTGTTACAAATGTAGTGTCAAAAATTAAGACTGCTTGGGACTGGATTTGTGGTGTTATGATGGATGTTTATGATTTCTTTGTAAATGTATTTAACACTATTGGATAGGGTATTACTGATGTGTGGAATGGTTTCTTACAAGCAATTTCTGATATTATCAATGGTTCCATTGGTGCAATCATGGAATGGATAGAAGATACTTTTGATATTGATACTGGTTGGGATGATATCGAATTTGATAAGGCAGAATTTACCGCAGCAAAGACAACTGCAGAAGTAGAAGCAGAAGAAAATGCTAAAAAAGCTGAGGAAGATTTAATTGCTTCCACTCAGGCTCTGGCGGATGCTATTCCTGACATGGTCGCCAGCATTGAATCTAGTGCTGATTATTTATCAGAAGCTGAATTAGAAGCTGGACGTGCCGCAGCGGAATAGAATTACAATACAGCTATGGCTGACTATGATGCTGCTGTTGCGACCTATGGAGCTGATTCTACTTAGGCTAAATATTATGAACAATTAGTGGCATATTATGAAGCTCAAATGGATGCTTATGCTAAAGCTCTTGATTCAAAAGCTTGGGGCGAAGTAATTGCTGAAGGTATTGACACTAAAGAAATGGAGTCTTATATTGACCTTTTGGAGCAAGCACATCCAGAAATGCGTAAATTATATAAGACTACAGAAGATTATGAAAATGCTTTATTGCAAGTTGCAACTGCTAATAAGAAGATGGAAAAGGGTGTTAAATCCTTGTCTTCTAATTGGGATGATTGGAACGATATTATGTCTGACAGTGAAGCATCAGCTTCTGACATTGCAACTATTTTACCAGATGTTAATGATGCATTGCAAGATGTATTGAATTTAGATACTGAAGAATTTGCAATGTTACCTCCTGATTTTGCTCAAAAGCACTGGGATTTAATTCAAGATGTAGTTAATGGTGTTGAAGGTTCTGTTGATACTTTGCGTAATATGGCCGGTCAAGAAATTTTAATGCAAATTGATGGAGTGGTTGATCCAGATGGTAATATTGATGCTCAATTCTTAGCCTTACACGAGAAAATTGCATCTTTTGACCAGTCTCAATTTACTGTTGGTGTTGCCATTGACCATAATGCTCATGCTGATTTTATTGCTGCTTGTAATGATATTATTCAAAAAGCTGGTATGACAGCTGAGTAGGCTTAGACATACTTTGCTTCAATGGGTTATGATGTTAAATTAAAACCTGTAAAACAAAAAGTTACTGAAACTCAATGGAATCATGTATATCGTAATTTATATGATGAAAAAGGCAACCCTGCCGGTAGAGTTATTCAGCGAGCATGGCCTTCAACTTTTGAAGGTGAAGTTGATGCATTAGCAATTGAAACTATTACTCCTAATGGTTCTTATGGTGGTGGTATTGGTGTCGAAACTACCGCTCCAAAGACTTCTCGTAGTACTGCAAACCAAAGCGGAGGTGGCGGTGGTTCTAATCACGATCCTGAAACTGCTGAAAAAAGAGATACTACTAAAAAATCTGATACTGTAGAACGTTATCGTGAAGTATCTGATGCCATTGACAATGTTACTGATGCTCTAACTCGAGCAGAGCGAGCAACTGATCGCTTATGGGGTAAAGATAAGCTTAACGCAATGCGTGAAGAAAATAAAATTCTTGAGAAGCAGAGACAGTTATTATTAGATAAGGCAAAATAGGCTGAAAAGTATGCTAAAGAGGATGCTGCTAATTTGCGCAAAGTAGCTGGTGATATTGGTGTTTCTGTTGTAATTGATCAAGAAACTGGCGATATTACTAATATTGAAGATGTTGAAGAAACTTTGCATAATAGGCTTGCAGCTGCTGAGGAGACATATAATAAAAAAGTTGATGCTTATAATAAAGCTGTCGCAAAAGCAAAGGCAGATGGCAAGGTAACAGATAAAGAGAATGAAGAGCTTGAGCGTATGAAAGAGGCTCTTGATGCTTATGAAGAAGATACTATTGGCGGAATTGAAGATGATATTGCTGCTTGGGAAGATGCAGAACAGTAGTTCCAAGAGAGTATTGAAACTTGGGAAGATGCCGGTCTTGAAGCTGAAGAAATTCTTGACCAAATCATGCAAAATAATTATGATATTATTATGGAAGGTCTTGAAATTCCATTGTCTTTAAATGAAGAAGACTTGCGTTATGTTGATTTGCAATTATCTCGACTTGAAGATGATGTTTATCAAATGGCAGAGAGTATGGCTTTAAGCATTAGTAAGCTTGGTGAATATCAAGATAATCTTCGTTTAGCTGATGAAGCTTTAGCTGAGTTAAATCGCTAGCATGAAGCAGGTGAAATCACTGATGCTGCTTATCAAGAAGGATTAAATGAAATTAAAGATACATATTATGACAATATTGAAGCTTTAATGGAACTTGATGCATAGATGAAGAATTATTACAGTGATACTTTAGAAGCTGCTAATGAAGAATTATCTAAATATACATCATAGATGGAGCATCAAACTTCTGTTTTAGAGCACTATCAATCTTTATTAGACTTAATGGGTAAATCTAATGATTATAAAATGATGGGTAAGATCCTTGAGGGTCAAGCTAAAACAACAGAAAATCAAGCTAAGGTATCTAAACAGTGGTATGAATCTCGACGTCAAGATGCTGATACTTTAAGACAATAGTATGAAGATGCCAAAAATAGCGGAGCGTCAGCAGAAGAGCTTGAAATATTGAAAAAGAATTGGCAAGATGCAGAAGCTGCCGCCAATGAAGCGCAAGAGCAAATGTTATCTGACGCTGAAGCTTGGGCTGAGGCTTTAAGAGCAGTTCTTGAAAATAAATTAAGTGAAGTTGGTTAGGCACTAGAAAATTCTTTAACTGGAGAGTGGGGATCATTCGATCAAATGACCACTGCCATGGAGAGAGCAAATAGTTTATAGGAAGAATATTTGACTACAACAAATTAGATTTATGAAACTAATAAACTAATGCGTACAGCTCAATAGGAAATTGATAAAACAACTAATAGCGCTGCGAAAAAGCGTTTAAAAGCCTATATTGAAGAAACTCAAGAACTACAAAATCAATCTAAATTAAGTCAATATGAATTAGATATTCAAAAAGCAAAATATGAGTTATTATTGGCTGAAATGGCCTTAGAGGATGCTCAAGATGCAAAATCTACAGTTCGACTGTAGAGAGATAGTGAAGGAAACTTTGGCTATGTTTATACTGCAGATTAGAATAAATTAGCAGAAGCGCAACAGCAACTAGAAGATGCTTAGAATAGTTTATATAATATTGGCTTAGAAGGCGCAAATGGTTATACTGAAAAGTATCAATAGACTATGAACGAAATGTATGACACTCTAACTGATTTATAGTCTCAATATTTAGATGGAGCTTTTGAATCTGAAGAAGAATATCATGCTGCCATGGAGGCCGCGAAAGAATATTATTATCAAAAGTTACAAGACTATTCTGCTTTATATCAAGTTGCTTTAACTACTGATAGTAGAGTTATTAAAGATGCTTGGTCTACTGATTTTGCAGATATGACTTATAACACAGAATAGTGGATGACTAGTGTAGATAGTTATACTGATGAGGTTACTAAAGCCTTTAGAGATTGGCAAAATGCTATTACTGCTGAAGATGGTGTTGCCAGTATTATTGGTAATAGTTTAGAAGATGTAGCTGGAAATGTTCAAGACATTACTGACAAGAGTGATGAATTAGCTAAGACCACTAAAGAGGAAGTAATTCCTGCATTGGATGATGAAATTGATAGCGTTGCAACTTTAACAGGTGAATATGCTAAATTAAGAGATACTATCCAAGAAATTATTACTAAATATGGATTAATGATTAGTACTATTAATAATAACTAGCAAAATGAGTACAATAGTCAAGATGACGATAATGACGATGATGATAATGAAGGTAATGATGGAGGCACCGAAGGCAATGAAGGAGACAATGGTGATGATACTGATCCTCCAACAACCGATCCATCTAATGACCCCACTGAAGGAAATACTCCTAGTGCTGCAATTTCCAAAGGGGATATTGTTAAAGTTAAATCTAACGTAACTCATTTCTCAAAAAAGAGCTCTAATTAGCCAATGCAAAGCTGGGTTCCAGGCGCAAGCTTTGAAGTATTCTAGCTTAGCGGAGATGAAGTTTTAATTGGTGACCGCAAACGTTCTGGTATATACACTGGTTGGGTTAATAAAACAGACTTAGAAGGTTTTGATACTGGCGGTTATACTGGTGAATGGGGTTCATATGGTAAAATGGCTATGCTACATGAAAAAGAGCTAGTATTAAATCCACATGATACTGAAAATTTCTTAGCTAGTATGGAAATTCTAGAAAGCATTTTAGCTATGATTGATTTACAATCTACTAATGCTCAACTAGGTGGACTATTATCTTCTCCTGGTTTTATTAGTCATGGTGGTTCTGCAATAGAGCAAAATGTTCATATTGAAGCTAGTTTCCCAGGTGTCTCTGATAGAAATGAAATTGAAGAGGCATTCAATAATTTAATTAACAAAGCATCTCAATATGCTAATCGTAAATAAATTTTAGGGTAGGTTATATTTATAGCCTACCCTTTTTCTATTTGGTCTAATTAAAAAAATTGACTTTTCACAAATTTTATAGTATAATAGATTAAGGAGAGAAAGGAGATACGAGTTATATGAATTTTGATGTTGAACAATTTTTTCAATCTATTGATATTATATTAACTCAAAGATTATCTGATTTATCCTACGATACAACGGTAATTGCTACTATTGTTGATGATAGCGATAAAAATAAGGGTAAATATATTGTTTCTGATGGAACAATTAAATTTGACGCTTATAGTAATGATACTACATATCAAGTTGATGATCAGGTTCGTGTCGCTATTCTAAATGGAGATTGGAGTTAGAAAAAGTTTATTGAGGGTAAGTATGTTGAAAAAAATAATACTTCTGCTTTAACTTATATTCCACCTCTAGGAACCACAATGCAAGACAATCAATCAACTTTGTCAACATTTGATGATTGGACATTATATGCTAACTATTCTTCTCGTTAGAATATATGGGCACAAAAAATTAGTCAAGACAGTGAATATTATACTTTATAGACTAACGGAATATATAATGTTATTACTTTATAGGGTGATTTTTAGACCAATTTAGGTACAATGGCAGCAGGTAATTACGGTTTACTTTTGGAATTATTTATTTAGCCAGAAGTGGGTAGTAATGCTCGAATTAGAAAATTTATTACTTTTGATAGTAGTGAAATGATTGGTAACCCCTATTCTTTTGTTATTGATTCTCATTAGTCTAAATAGATAATTATTGCCTCAGAAGGTATTGTCACTGAAATAATTTTATCTCTATATCAAGGTCAAACTTTTGATATTGATAATAATGGAGATTTAGTTGAAAATCCCAATTATTTTATTGATAAATCTGGAAATGAATTACCTCATATTGAAGGACAAAATCCAATTCATTTTAGAAATATTGTTTTGGGTTTTGGTAGTGATCTAACTGAAGTTCAAGATAATTCTCTTCAATTATATACAACAAGCTCTGCAACATATCATTGGAATGAAGGTGTTGGAGATGAAACTAATAATAAAAATTTAGGAATTGTTTGGTATAATAAAGATGAGAATGATGGATATGTGGGATACAGTGATGGCATTTATGATTTAGATTATGATGAAATTGAATATTTAGAATAGAGCTATGCAGATAGTCGTTTATTAAATCAAAAAGGAAAAACTGGAATTCCTACTGATGAATTGAGTTTAACTTTAGCAGCAAATATTGTAGAATCTGAACCATTTTTAACAAAGACTTATGAGGCTTTAACTACTGACTTGAGCCAAGTTTTGCAATCTATGGGTCGTCAAATTGGTGGAACTGGAGATTTACTTGAGAAGTTGAATTAGCTAATTATGTCTCATGAAGTAAATGGCGAAACGAAAAAAGCCAAATTGGTAGAATATCATGACACTGCAGAAACTGCTACTCAAGATTTAGTGAAATTATATAAAAATATTTTACAATATGGTTATGATATTTAGAACAATAATGAAACATCTTGGGACGAGACATGGGATGCTGCTAATTATGATACAGTTTTTATTAATGCAATTAATAATGCTTTAAATATTGTAGAAGACTTTTTAGATTACATGGATCAAGAGACTTCCGTGGGTAAGAGTTTATCTGGATATCGAGGAGTCTATGATTCTTATCATTTAAAAGTTAAAAAACAAATGACTAATATTAAAGTAACATTTGATTAGATTATTTTTAATACAAATGGAACTTCTGATGTTGCTCATTTGAAATCTTATAAAAATAAAACTGATTATATTCCTTATGCAGAAACTGATTTAAGTGATTATGACAATAAATATTGTATTTATTGGTATCGTTATAATTAGAAATATAATTTAGATTACATTGTACCTCGTGAGCAAGGAGATAATGAATCAAATTCAGATTATAATAATTATTTAACAGAGTGTGAAATAAATAATCGTGAGTATAAGTTTGCTCAATTTTTGGGCAAATACTGGGAGCGAGTTTAGGTAGATAAAGATAATTCTCCAATTCAAAACTTTGGTTTACCAAAAGAACGTGGAGAAACAATTGACGATATTGTATATTATCCTTCTAGTCCTAATTCTGCGCAAATCTTATAGCGGTTTATGTCACCAACCGCGGAAGAAGAACGATATTAGGTAGTATTGTTCTATAATCATACAATGATTAAGAGTAATATTATTACTTTTACAAATACTGAAGCTGAAAAAATTCCAAATGAATTTAGAGTGGATGCAGGTGATGCTTTACGTATTGATCATGGCTCTTATTCTCAAGACCATTATCAGGCCTACACTTCAGCTTTCGATTTAGTAAATATCGCTGATGAAAGCCGCAGTCGTCAATTAAGAGTATCTTATGATGGTGTTTTAGTTGGAGATGAAGCTCTTGCGGGGGCTGGTATCTATTGGTATATTCCAACGAATTCTACTATGTTAACATTTGATAAAAAGTATTTAATTGAAGATTTGAATTTTAATAGCGATATAGATGAAGCTACTACCATGAGTAGAAATGGTTTTGTATATTTTTATAAACAAATTGGATATACTGAAGAAGAAATTGATGCTACTGATATTGATGGTAATGTAATTTATAAGGCAGATGGAACTGCCGCAAAAGATACTAAAATTACAATTACTGAATTAGATAGACAATTTGCATATAAAATTAAGCCTTATTATGAAAATAGTGCTACTAATAACACTATTCTTGTTGAGGTTCATATTCCAAATCCAGATGGTGGAGAGAAAGTTACTACTGGTGAAATTTCTTTTACATTTAGTACTTTTGGAAGTAATGGTACTAAATATTCTTTGACATTAGTTCCATCTTCAACTTAGATTGCTGTTCTCGGAGATAGCGCCCTTGGTTTAACTCTGGCATTGCGTAATGCAGATGGTGAGTTATTAACTTTAAGCGAAACTGCAATTGAAGATACTTCTTTAGAAGATGAAATTCTAACTTATGCTTTAGATGTCGATTGGTATACAAAAAATAAAAATGCTGGTGGTATTGCGTTAGAAGATATTGCTAATAGTAAAGAAAAAGCTATTGAAATTGCTAACGCCACAGATGATAATAAGTATGCTGGTATCGTGCAAGCAACAGTTCAATATCGTACTGCGGGACGCAATGAGCAAGAAGATAGGATTATTAAATTAAGTACTTTATATCCAGTACCTTTTTCTAGTGGTAGAAATTACTATATTTCAGGTCCTACTTCAATTGTCTATAATAATCAAGGCTCAGTTAGTCGCTTAAGCGAAGAGCCGTTTAAATTATATTCTCGCTATGTTGATACTGGTGAGGTTGATTAGGATGGCAATAAAATTTTTGATGAAAATGTTGAAATTGAAAATCAAAAATGGATTTTAGCTTATTATGATAGTAATGGTAATTTAGTCGGTAGTAGTGATGATAATTTAACTAATTCTTCTACTTATAGTGAAGAAGATAGAAAAGCTATTATGGCATATATGCCAACTTTAAATAGTGATAATACATTAATGCCTGCACCAATGTATTATACTTATCCAAATGATGATTTTTATGTTCCAGTGGCTATTTGTAAATTGGGAACTAGAATTTGTTGGACTCAACCAATTATTATTACCCAAAATCAATATGCTTCTTCTACTTTAAATGACTGGAATGGTCAATTTGAAATTAATGAAGAAAATGGAACAATTTTATCGACAATGCTAGGAGCAGGTAAAAAAACTGATAATAATACTTTTGAAGGAGTATTAATTGGTGATATTGAAGCTGGAGCTAATTTTGATAAACATAATGCCGATGGAATTGGTATTTATGGTTTTAATGATGGAGCTTAGAGCTTTTATTTCGGTGTAAATGGTAAAGCTTTTATTGGCAAGGCCGGTCGTGGCCGCATTCATTTTAATGGTAACGAAGGAAAAATTCAAAGTGCGTCTTATGAAAATAATTCAGAAAATGAATCTGGTATGATGATTGATTTAGATGATGGCACAATTGAAATGAAAGGCACTGCTGAATATGTAGAAGAAGACTGGGAAACTCTAAAAGCGAATAATCCAGATAAATATGGTGAATTTGATAGTTATGAAGATTATGTTGAAAGATATGGAAAAATTTATAAAAGTGATGCAAAACAAAGCTTAATTAAATTAGATGTTAAAAGTCCATATTTTAAAATTCATAGCGCAAATCAAACTGATAAAAATAAATATATTATGTATGTTAGTGATTCTGATTATTATCTAGAAACAGATGATTATCAAACCACTACTTTTGATACATCTACTACAGACATTGATGCTAAGAATTTATCTGATGGTAAAGGTATGCGAATCGATTTGCGGGAAGGTGCTATTAATGCGTATAGATTTACATTAACATCAAAAAATATTTTCTTAGACGCTGGAGATAATGCTGAAACTTATTTATCTATTAGAGATAATAATGGTAAAGTATTATTTTATGTTGGTGATGATAATTATTTCTTAAAATCTTCAGATTTTAGACCATTGGATAATAATACATCAGGTAATCTATATCCAGGAATGGGTACAAAAATTAATCTTACTACTGGCTCCATCGAAGCTTATGATTTTAATTTAAGGGCTGGTAATTATGAATTAACTGACACCAATGGTAATTTAACTGGATATGGACATGTACTAACTATGACTACAAATGGAACAAGTGAAACTAATCCATTTTTAAAAATTACTGATACCGATGGCAATAAACTTATGGTTGTCACTAATAGTAGTTTTTATTTACAATCATCAACTTATAGTAGCACTTCGGGATTTAAAATTGATGTGGATAAAGGTCAAATTCTTGCTAATGGTAATTTTACTTTAAAAGCAACTAAGGCTAAGACTGGTGAAATAATTATTAGCACAGATGAAAAAGATTATCCTCTTCAGGTGAATGGAACTGGTGATAATTCATTTAAAGTGAATTGGAATGGCGCTCTTGAAGCTACTGGAGCCACTATTACAGGTACTATTAATGCTACTGGAGGTCATTTTACTGGAACTGTAACTGTTGATGGAGTGATTGATGGTGCTGAAATTACTGGTGGCGAAATTTATGGTGCCGTAATTGCTAATGCCAAAGAAAATGCGACATTTTCTGTTAACACTGAAGGTCATTTAGTTGCAAATTCAGCTGAAATCGGAGGTTGGAACGTATCTCCTGAAAACATTAGTAGTGCTAATGGTGGATTTACCCTAGACCCCTTGTGCGGTATTTCTAGTAAGAATTTTAATACATTAGAAGATGGAACTATTACTGCATCCAACGCAATTTTTAATAATTTAACAGTGTATAAGTCTTTAACTGTTATCGCTGGAGATTTACCAGCACCAACATCTATAATGCCACTTGCTATGGTTTCACAACCATCTTATAGTATAATGGATGGCGGAGGTTCAAGTGCAGGAGCAGTTGCAAACCCAGTTGTATCAATTACAGGAGAGACTTAGCTTGGTGGTGATATCCAAATTGATGGAACAACATTAATGGGTGGAGATAGCACAGTAACAGGTAATTTAGATGTTTAGGCTACAACAAAAGTAAATAATGATATTTATTTTGGTGGTAATATTCATTGTACTTTAGCCGGAGGTACTGATGCTACTGGAGTGAGTGGCACATTTTCACTTGATGGAGCAGGAATTTTCGATGATGTATATATGAAATTTGAGAAAGGTATTCTAGTTGGTTTCACAGATCCTTCAGGAGATAATACTGCAGCCGGCGGTAGTTATTTACCCTCAATTGAAGGTGTTGCTAGTGGAAAAGTATTAACTGTAACCGGAACAAATACATTAGGATGGGCTTATATAAAAAAAAAATTTAACGTAACAATGTCAGGCGAAGCTACTGTTAATATGGATGGATATTACACAAGGAGTGGTCCTTATACAGGTTATAAGGTAACAGACGTAGCTGCTTATGCCAGAAGATATAGATATTATTATACTGTGGGTAGTACAATATACGGACCAGTGGCAAGTCTTCCTCAAACATATGATGACTATAAAGGTTTTTATGAGGCATATGATGATGGTGTTGATTATGTTAGAAACGATGGTTCTTTTAGTTATTATGTAACCACTGACGCTGCTGATAAGAAGATGTCTGTTACATTGAAAGGAACTTCAGCAGAAATTACTTTAGATGGTGGTAGTACCACAGACGGATCTATTGATATTACAATTACTGGAGCAACTGCTTCATAAAAAGGAGAAAAAGGATTATGAAATTAACAAATAATAAAATTTATAATTATGCTATAAATTTATCAAAAGTTTTTAATACTGGAGATCAATATCTCCCTGCTAAAGTTAATTTTTTTATTCAGAAAAATAAAAAAATGTTAATTGCTTTAGGTGCCGATATTGAAGAAGCTCGTATAGCAATTCTTAGTAATTATGGAGAATTAGCTAAAGATGGTGTAACTTATAATTTTACTGTTGAAAATGCTAATCATGCTAATCAAGAACTAAATGATTTATTAGAAATTGAACAAGAAGTTGCAATTTCAAAAATTAAATTATCTGATTTAAATGGTCTTGATTTTACTGTAGAGTAGATGCAAGCAATCATGTTTATGATTGAAGAGGATTAAAAGGAGGAATAAGTTATGAAAATGACGAATTTTGAAATTTATGATATTGCATATCAATTAAAAGATATTTTTAATAATGTTAATGTACCACTTCCTGTAAAATTAAGTTTTTATGTTAAGAAAAATTAGGCAGTCTTATTAGCTTTAGCCCAGGAAATTGAAGATACTCGTATTGACATTATTAAAAAATATGGTGTTTCTGAGGGGGAAAACATTATTGTTGACCCAGCCAAAACCGCAGACGCTGAAGCTGAATTAAGAGATCTGTTTAGTTTGGAACAAGATGTAAATATTTATAAAGTTGATATTGACGCTTTTCCGAATGAAATGACTTTAACTAGTGAACAGATGGATGTTTTAATGTTTATGATTAACTAATAGAGGTGGGTGGGTTATAGGATTTTTATAACCCACCCTTTTCATAATGAGAGAAAGGAGTAAATAAAATGGCATTAAAAGCACGATTAAATCCTCCTCAATTAATGAGTAAATTGCCTGCTTTTGATTATAAAGCTACAGTAATTGAGGTTCCTTTTAATTTAAATAAAACTGTTAGTAGAGCTCAATTTGAAAAATTGAATTTAATCATTAAAACAGTATCAAGCAATGAAGAAAAATTAAATACCACAAGTAATTTTATTGCTTATAATGCGGCCACAAGAACTTATAAAGCAGTTTTTCCTATTATGGATTTTACACCTAATTTAGGACAGTTTTATAAAGTTCAAATTGCATTTATAGATGCTGAAACTCAAAATGTAGGTTATTATTCTACAGTTGGTGTAATTAAATGCACTTCTATGCCAACTACATTAGAAATTAAAAATCGAGAAGAAACCAATGTTCACACTTATAGTTATACTGGTTTTTACTCTCAAGAAAATGGAGATCCTACAGAAAGAGTATATTCTTATTGTTTTACTTTATATGATGAATCAAATAATATTGTTGCAACTAGCGGAGAGCAAATTCATAATAGCTCTACTGATATTGACTATTATTCTTCTATTGATACTTGGACTACACGAAAAACATTAGAGAAAAATGTTAATTATTATTTAGAATATGCGGTTAAAACAATTAATGGATTAGAACCAACTCCTTGTAGATATTTAATTATTGACGCAGAGACTGTTTAGCCAAATGTTCACGCAACATTGCATTCTACAATACACCCAGACGATGGATATGTAGATATTTATTTAAGTGGTGATTAGACCAATACTTATATCAATGGCTTTTTTAAATTATTGCGTTCTAGTAGCGAAGATAATTTTGAAAGCTGGTATGAGATGTGCTCTTTCCAATTATCTTTATGGGATGCTCATGAACAATATAAGCATTTATGTTATGATTTTACTGTAAAGTAGGGCATTAAATATAAATATGCTATTTAGGCGTATAATTCAAAAGGATTGTTTTCAAATCGGATGATTGCGGTAGAAGATGCAATTTTAGTTGATTTTGTAGATGCATTCTTATTTGACGGCAAACGCCAATTAAAAATTAGATTTAATCCTAAAATTTCTAGCTTTAAATCAATTATTTTAGAAAGTAAAACAGATACGATCGGAGGTAAATACCCATTTATTTTCCGCAATGGAAATGTCGAGTATAAAGAATTCCAAGTATCTGGTCTATTGTCTTTGCTAAGTGACGAAAATAATTTGTTTATGACTAATTTAATAAATAAATCTACGGATACACGCACGAGCACAAATGCGTTAGCCGCAGAAAATTTTCCTGATAAATGCACTGATTTAACAGCAGAAAATTATTATAGAGAACGAGAGTTTAAAATGCAAGCATTAGAGTGGTTACATAATGGTAAGCCTAAACTATTCCGCTCTCCTGGCGAAGGCAATTATATTGTGCGATTAATGAATTTAAGTTTAACTCCAAATGATACTCTTGGTAGAATGTTACATACTTTTCAAGGAACAGCCTATGAAATTGCAGAATGTTCATTTGAAAATATGTAGAAATATGGCTTTTTAACTGACAGCTATATTGAAACTAGAAATTTAAAAATTAATTAGATAGATTTAAATAATCCCCCTGAGCATTTAACTTCTAAAATGCAGTATTCTTATGTAAATAGTAGTGGAAAGGTTGTAACAAAAGAAGTCCTTGCTATTCAAATTCCAGAAGCATATGTGGCTAGCATTACTGCAGACCCCGATATTGATTTTCTATATACATTAGCAGGTGGCGAAGTAATTAATGCCACTCAAAGCACAAATCTAACAGGTACTTTTGTATTCCCAGAAGAGGTGCTTTTGGACAGTCCATTAACTGGTTTGTTCTTAGATCCAAAAGAAAAAAATTGGGGTTATAAAGCCTTGTTGACATATGGTTATTATGATACTGCAGCCGATGATTTTAGTATGATTGAAAGCATTAATACTGTTGATAAAATTGAGCAAATTATTGGTAAGGGTATTGGTGTTAATCTAATTAAGGATATGGAAGATATTCGTTTAAGAACTGGGGCTTTTCATTATTTAAGAGTTCGTACTAGATTTGAAAAGCGGTTATATGATCGCACTTTAACTAAAGCTCCAACAAAATTTCCTTATGAAATAAAATATGATTTATATGAAGAAGGTAATTTAAAATTCTCAGCATGGAATCCTACCAGTGTCTATGAAGTGTATAATTCAGATGGTAAATTCTTATACTTTATTGATGGAAGAAATCCTTCTATTGGTGTTTCAGGTTTTTCTTATTGGTTTAGACTAAATAATGATGATAGGGTTGATTTTTCTGGAAGGGATAATACAACTGGTAGATTCGAGGCTTTAATGAATGTTAGTTCAATTGATACTTTATGTGCTGGCGAAGGATTAATTCTTGATGTTGTTTATCAACTAAAAACAATTACTTATACTATTGAAACTGAAAATGCTGCTGTTAAGAATGCAAAAGATAGATGGTTGGAAGCTCAATCAATTTATAATAATTATATTACTGTTAATAATTCTAGTAATTCTACTGCTCTGGAATATTATCAAGTTATGCAAAATGCTTATGCAGTATATATTAATACATTAGAAAGAGCTTTAAAGGCTCTTGGAGAGGAGTACAATATTGAATATGCTATATGATAAAGATTTTTTATTAAAGCTTGACAAAAGTAAAGATAAAACTATCTATGCTAGAATTACAGCTTTACAATTTGACGAATCTCCAATTGAATATATTGAAGGTCGTGTGACCCAGGGTTCCATCAATATTGATGGCAACTCTGCGGTCCGCAGATCTTGTTCATTGAGTATGGTTGCTTAGGAGTATGATTATCATGATTACTACTGGGGATTAAATACTAAATTTAAATTAGAAGTCGGCGTCTAGAATTATATAGATAATACTATGCCTGATATTATTTGGTTTAATTAGGGTATTTATTTAATTACAACTTTCAATACATCTCGTACTACTTCTAATTTTACAATTTCAATTAGCGGAAAAGATAAAATGTGCTTATTAAATGGTGAAATTGGGGGTAGCCTAGAGTCATCTATTGATTTTGGAACTATTGAAGAAGAAGATAATAATGGTGTATGGAGTATTCGCCAAATTCCAATTCAAGATATAATTCGTAATGCAGTTCATACTTACGCCGGCGAGCCTTATTGGAATATTATTATTAATGATTTAGATACATATGGCTTGGAACTATTGGAATATAGATATGACACTCCAATGTATCTATATCGAGAAGAAAAAAGTAATATTTTTTATAATATTATTATGGAAAATGATAATATGAGAGTTAAGTTAAGCAAGAATGGAAAGGATATTAAACTATCTGAAATTCCTCCTACTCACTTAGATACTTTAGTAGATTCTTTGACTGGTGTAGAAACAAATCCTCAAAAAGTATATGTAAATGGAAAACCTTATATTTTTGCGAAAGTAGAATATGGTTAGACAGTAGGATATCGTATTACAGATTTAGTGTATCCTGGTGATTTAATTGCTGGCATTGGAGAAAGTTTAACTTCTGTATTAGATAAAATTAAAAATATGCTAACTGAGTTTGAATATTTTTATGATCTTGATGGACGTTTTGTTTTCTAGAAGAAGAAGTCTTTTACCTCGACAATGTGGCAAGTGCCTGGAGAGGAAGGCGAAAATGATTCTGCCGCAGCTGATAATTCTAATATTGGATCCTCTACCGTATATACTTTTAATGGTGGTGAATTAATTGTTTCATTTAACAACAATCCTAATTTGTTAAATTTACGAAATGATTATTCAGTATGGGGAGAGCGACAAAGCGCTTCTGGAGCAACGATACCGGTGCATCTGCGTTATGCTATTGATAAAAAACCTACTAAATATACTCAAATTACTGTCGAGGACGAGTAGGGCCTGGCCGCAATTAATGCATACAATGCAAAATATGGCACCTCCTTAGAAGGACGTCCTTCTAGTGCAGCAATTACTTTCACTTCAGAAGAAAGCGATTGGCGAGAAGTGATGTATCAAATGGCTTTAGATTATTATAAATATAATATTTTAGATGATTTTGAAGTTCGTTTAATTAAAGCCAATCCTCAATTCATTACAGGACAAACTGGTTATGAAAAATATTATATTGATTTACAAGGTTTTTGGCGTTAGCTATATTATCCTGATTTAGATAAAAAAATTCAAGAAATTGAAAATGATATTGCGATATTAAATGGTAATTCATCAGAAACTTCTATTGCCTATTGGAAAAATATGATTTCTATTTATGAAGAACAAATTATAGAAATTAATAAAGATAAAGAAGATGGCGTTTATAATAGTAGTTTAGATGAGGAGCTTATTTTAATTAAAATAAATTTAGATAAAGCTAAAAAAATATGCTCTTCTTTAGAATATGAAAAAGAAAATCTAGAAGCGGATTTAGAAAATAATAAGTTAAAAATTCAAGACTATTATTACTATAATGAAGATGGTAGTGCTTATCAAGGTGACCGAAAGTATTGGGCTAGAAATGTGTTTGACTGCCCCGAGACATTAAATTTCTGGTTTGATTTTTTGGATACTGAAGGTGAATTATCTCAATTTAGTGTTAAGAATGTTGGATCTAGGTCGAAATCAATTAATGATACCACTATAAAGTCTATTTATTTTAGAGAAACTCCTGCAGTTGTATTTACAAATGACATTACTACAGAGAAACAGTTGACTGGATATCGTTATATTTAGATTCCAGAAGAGATTTCTGAAACAATGTTTAGTATTAGTGCTTAGGGTAAATCTGCAAAAAATAAATTAGATGAATTAATTTATTAGCATGGTTATTGTGTTGAGAGCGTGACTATTACTGCTATTCCTGTTTATTATTTAGATGTTAATACTAGAATTTATCTTTATGATGAAGATACTGGATTGGATGGAGAATATGTAGTAAGCAAATTAACTCTTCCTTTAGCATATAATGGAACAATGTCAATTACTGCAACTCGTGTGGCAGAGAGTTTTGTTTAAGGAGGATGGATTATGAAACGAATTATGTAGTTTAGATATTATGGCGCTTATTAGCCAAAATAGAATTATCCAGCCTTATCTCATGAGGATTACACAGATTTATTGGTTGTAGGTAACTTATTTAAAGATTATGGTATGGTATCACATTTAGGTATTCAAGGGCCTTCTGGATTAAAATTTTATTTAAATAATTCTATGCATCCGATTTCAATTGGTGAAACAGGTATTTACGAATTAAATTTAGAGAACATTGGTAGAATTACCTCTATCCGTTTTGATAAAGATAGTTTGTATGGTTTATATAATAATGGAAATCAGATAGATAGATTAATTATTGATATTGTATATGAAGGGGGTAAATAACAATGAGTTTTTATGGAAGTGTTTATTATCAAATTGCTAATGCTTTTGCAAGAATAGTTGTTGCTAACGCCCAATCAACAGAGAATGGCTTTCCTAAGGAAGCACTAAAAGATGAAGTTACATTAGATGCCACCAGTAGATTAGGCTCTATTTAGTTAGGAGCTGGGAACCGATGGATACAATTTACTACGGATAGCTTAAATAATATTTGTACAATTTGGCATGGAGAGCCTGATACTACCTCTCCGCTCATTGCAACACCAATTGTAAAGCTAAAAGATCCAGCACAACCAATTATTGATGGAGCGACAGAATTGCCAGCGGGTTCTGTATTTCAAGTTCCTCTCTTACGATATGATAAAGCTGGACATTTAATTCCAAGTGAAGAAGTTCAATATTTTATGCTACCAAAAACAGATTTTGAATCTAATTTAGATACATTACAATCAGATGTTGAAACTCTTTATAATACTACTAAAGATTTAACACAAGTTGGTGCATCCAATAAAAGTTCAATCGATGTAATTAATAATTAGATATCGAGTTTAATAACAATTGATGGTACATTAGAATCTAAAATTGAAAATGCAATGACTGAAATTGGTAGTAATAAAGGTCGTATTGACAATTATGACCTTTTAATTAATGCGCTAGATAGTCGTTTATCATTATTAGAATAGCAACTAGGTAATTAAATTTCTTTTGAAATTTATAGATATATTTTTTTAAATATTGAAAGGGGGAAGTTACATTGGCGAATTATGTTAAATTTTTAAGAGGCACTCCAACCCTTTATAATAATTTAGCAGTTAAAGATCCTGATACTTTATATTTTGTAGCGGAAACTGATTCTTTAACAGGTCTACTATATTTAGGATCTAAATTAATTACTACTGGCTCTACGAGTAGTGGTGATAGTTCTGTTATTAATTTATCAGATTTAGAAGATATTTTAATTAATACTGATTTGGCAGATAGTCATTTCCTAGTATATGATAGTACTGCAAAAGCTTGGGTAAATAAAGGTTTAGAAGAATTAATTTTTATTGGTGCCACTGAGTAGTCTGCTGGTGTGGCTGGTTTAGTACCTGCGCCAGAAGAAAACAAGACAAATCTATTTTTACGAAGCGATGCTTCTTGGATTGATATCACTACTAAAATTTTAACTTTTGTTAATGATGAAGCTTTAGAACATAATGAAATTATTAGTAATGAGACGGATAGTTTAACTTTAAACAATGGAGATATTTTCATTGTTAAAGACTTAATTGCTAATAATAAATATTAGCACACTGCCTATATTTACGACAATGGCTTATGGATGGCCATGGATGGTAATTATAATGCGGAAAATGTTTATTTTTCAGAAGATTTAATTACCACTACAGAAATTGGTAATATCCATTTAATTGATGGTCAAGCTACTATTTCTGCTTCTGGAAAGAATTTAAAACAAGTCTTTGAAGAAATTTTTGTTTCCGAACAAAATCCTGAGATTACAGAGCCAGAAGTTTTATTAACTTTTAATCAAGCAAAATCTTATGAGGTTGGTACTGTTATTACTCCCAGTTATAGTGCAATGTTAAGTGCAGGTCAATACTCATATGGACCCGCTACTGGAATTGTAGCAACTAGTTGGGAAATTACTGACAGTGAAAATCAATCTTCTAATGAAGCTGCTGGTACGTTACCAGAAATTGTAGTGACGGATAATATGAGTTATACTATTACTGCTACTGCAACCCATGGAGATGGAGCTATTCCCGTTAGTAATTTAGGAAATCCATGCGCAAATTTACAAATTAAAGAAGGTTCTTCTGTTGCTGTGTCTAATCCATTAACGAGCTACAGAAATAGTTTTTATGGTACTTTTACAAATAAAAATGAATTAACTCCTTCAGATATTAGAGAATTAACATTTTCTAATAAAGCCTTACGCAATAGTAGTGTAGTTAATATTAATATTCCAGTAGGAGCTATGAGAGTTGTTTTTGCTTATCCTGCAACCCTACAAGATTTAACATCTATATAGGATAAGAATGATTCTAATTCAAATATTATTTCTGGTTTTAGTTCTTAGATTATGAACATTGAAGGCGCTAATGGATATGAAGCAATTGAATATAAAGTTTATTCCATTGATTTCGCAGATGCATACAATACATCCAATGTATTTATAGTAACAATTTAAGGGAGGTAAAGATTTATGGCTATGAATTTTGGTAAAGGTAACCGCTCTATAGCTTTTAATCCTACTTCTGCCTTCCCATTAGATGCAAGAAGTTATTTTGAAAGTTATGCTGAAGCGGAAGCCGCAGCCGCACAAGCGCTTGCTGCAGGTAGCACAGACTCAGTCTATTATTATGGTCAAACTTTAGTTGTAGTAGAAAATGGCGTAGCTAATTTCTATATTATTTAGCCAGATAAGACTTTAAGCTCTATCGCTGGAGGCAGCAATATTTCTATTAATACAGATTTATTTGAAACCGATAGTGAAGGAAAATTAAGTCTAAAGGGTTTTGATAGCGCTGCTCCTGGAACCGCAATCTTCAAAAATGAAGACGGTGTTTTAACTTGGACTGCGATTTATACTAAAGACGAAACAGATGCAGCAATTAATAAGGCTGTTGCTGGTGCTGCTCATTTAAAACGAAAAATAGTTTCTTCAATTCTTGAAATTGAAGAAATGATTGATGCAAATGATGCTGATCAATATATTTATATGGTTCCTACTGGACTCGAAGATGACTCTGACCGATATGATGAATATTTGGTTGTTATTTTAACTGACAGTGACTAGGTAGAAACCCGTTTTATTGAAAAAGTTGGTTCTTGGGAAGTTGATTTAAAAGACTACGCAAAAACTAAAGATGTTGAAGAAGCCTTATCTAAGAAAGTGAATGCTGAAGAGGGTAGTCGATTAATTACCGAACAAGAAGCTAATAAATTAGCGAACTTAGAAGATAGTTTAATTAAATCAGTAGACACCGACAATTTTACTGTTGGTGACAATGGACATTTAAGTTTGCAAGATATTCCTACCAGTAAGGTATCTGGATTGGATGAAATCCTTGCTGGAGGTCCTTCTAATACGAATCATTATTTAGTTACAAAAACAGACAAAGAAAAATTAGATGCTTTAGTTATCACTGAAAATGGAGTTGAAATTTCTGGTACTGTTAATGCTGATAATGTACAAGGTTTAGATGAATGGATTACTGAGAATGCTGGAACTGTCGTTGGATTATCTGAAAATAATTTAACCAATGAATTATTTGTCAAATTATCTAATAGCTTATTTATTTCTGCGGTTGACACTTCTCAGCTATCTGTAAATAATGGTAAATTAAGTATTTTATCTGTTGATAAGAGTAAAATTACTGGTTTACAAGATGCTTTAAATAGTAAAGCAGACAGCTCTACCGTATCATCAATTTCAGACTCTTTGACTGTAATTACCAATGCTTTGAATGCAATGGGAACAAAACATCAAAATGATATTGATGCTCTATGGGATGCTTTAAGTTGGAAAGATATTACTTAATAAGAAAGGGGTAAGAAAATGGCTAATATAGTTTTTAAATAGGGTCTTGCCGCGAATTTGGCTAATACAGCTTATAGTGAAGGTACTTTATATGTAACTACAGACGAAAGAGCTTTGTATATTGATACCACTAAACATGGACGTATTAAAATTCAAGGCAGTGTATTATATTATGATAGTTTAAGCGCATTTACTGAAAATGTAAAGCCTCCTTTTAATTCTGAAGCAATCTATTTTATTGCAGATAGCAATGCATTTGTACGTTGGAAGCCAGATGTTACAGATTCAACTGGTACCAAGGGAGAATGGATTCAATTAAATTTAACTGCTAATGAAGTTAAAACTGCTTTGGATGTTTTATAGGCTGCTGTGTCTACTCAAGGCAATACAATTGCTAATGTTTCTAATATTGCAAATGCAGCTTACAATAGAGCTAATGATGCTCATTCATTAGCTGGCACAGCTTATGGTCAAGCTAATAGTGCTTATGACCAAGCGAATGGAGCATATAATCAAGCTAATAGTGCTTTTAATAAAGCCAATGACGCTTATGGACTTGCAAGTGGAGTAAATAATGCTCTTATTGCTCATATGAATTATGCTAATAAAACTTTTGCTACTATTAACGCTTTAAATACTGTTAATACTTTTGTTACAAATGTAAATACATTAGCTAATTCAGCAAAGACTCTTGCACAAAGTGCTTTTAATCACGCGAATGACGGTTATAATAAAGCCAACAGCGCATATAGTTTAGCAGATTCTGTAAACACTGCTTTAGGTGTCCATATTAACACTGCTGATAATAAATATGCGACTAAAGAAAGCTTAAATGCAACTAATACGACTTTAGCTAATGCTTATAATCAAGCGAATAGCGCAAAGAGTTTAGCTCAAACTGCTTACAATCAAGCAAATAGCGCTTTCGGTCAAGCTAATAGTGCTTTTGATTAGGCTAATGCCGCAGTTTCTGCACTTGCTGCTCATGCGAATGAAGCTGCAAATACTTACGCAACCAAAGAAAGTTTAAATGCAACTAATGTGACTTTGGCTAATGCCTATGGTCAAGCTAATAGTGCTTTTAATAAAGCTAACGGTGCTTTTAATCATGCTAATGATGGTTATAATAAAGCCAATAGCGCATACAACTTAGCAAATTCTGTAAACAGTGCGCTAAGCGCTCATATTAGTGATGCAACTAATAGATATGCAACTAAAGAAAGTTTAAATGCAACCAATGCAACTTTAGTCAACGCTTACACTAAAGCTAATAGTGCTTTTAATCAAGCCAATAATGCTTTTGATCAAGCTAATAGTGCTTTTGATAAGGCTAATAACGCCTATGATTTAGCAAATGCTGTAAATAGCGCATTAGGAGCACATGCTAGTAAGGCCGAAAATACTTATGCGACTAAAGAAAGCTTAAATGCAACTAATGCAACTTTAGTTAATGCCTATAGCCAAGCCAATGCTGCACATGGCTTAGCAGGATAGGCTTTTGAATAGGCTAATACAGCTTATGATCAAGCTAATAGCGCATATAGTTTAGCAAATTCTGTGAATACTGCTCTGGGCGCACATATCAGTGATGCAGCTAACAGATATGCAACTATTACTTCATTAAATGCTACTAATGTTGCTTTAACAAATGCGGTTAACCGTATTTCTAGTTTAGAAAATAAATTTACTACTTTAAATGGAGTTGTTACTACTTTAAGTGGTAATTTATCCACTTTAACCACTACAGTTAATAGTATTAATCAAGCTTTGTTGGCTCATATCAATGATGCTGCAAACAAATATGCTACAATTACAACTGTTAATGCTTTAACATCTACTGTAGCCAATATTTCTAGTAGATTAGATAAAGCTTATGGTCAAGCCAATAGCGCGTTTGGTCAAGCAAATGCAGCTTTTAATCAAGCCAATAGCGCATATAATTTAGCTAATACTGTTAATAGCGCTCTAAGTGCCCATACAAATTATGCTAACAATACTTTTGCCACTATTAATAATGTAGCGACTTTAGCGAATAGTATTAATACTGCTATTAAAGCAGCAAATGCTATGACATATAATGGTGGTATTGCTTCTGGCAATTTGCCCACAGCTAATATTGCCGTTGGTCATACTCTAGTCATGACTAATACTAGTGGCACCATCAATGGTAACTTTGGTAATAATACCACTAGTGTAACTGCGTATGCTGGTGATCTATTCGTTGCTCAAGGCACTGAGAATGCTTCTACTGGATATATTGATGCGAAGAATATCTCTTGGGCCCATGTCCATTCTGGTTATGTAGCTAATCATGAAGTAATTTTAGAAGTTAATAGTGCTAATACTAAAGTTGGTAAAGTTACGTTGACTAGTTTGGGTGGTGCAAGTAGCAAAGGCGATAGAGGCTCTTTCACTTTATTGTCTGGTAATGAAAATTTAACTATTACTGCAAATGGAGCCAACATTACCATTGGCAGTGTTTGGCAGACATTCTAATTCTCTTGGACAGATACGAGTAATTAAACTATAAGTTTTATCATATCTTATAAGAGAGATTACGGGAGAGAGAACCTAGTTTCTCTCTCCCGTTTTTTATTTTTTAGGAGAAAGGAGAACAATAATGAATAGCTCTTTATCTTTTTAGCCCGTTCAAGGTTCTGAAGCAAAAATTAAAAAGCATTCAGTAACTGATGGCAATATTTATTTTGCCACAGACACAGGAAAAATGTATCTAGATGCCAATAGTAAACGTATCAGCGTTGGTGGAGCTGGAGCTGCAATTTATTATGCATCTTCTAAGACTATTGTCGAAGGTGATGATGATTACTGGCTAGTTTCCATTGGAGATATGGTAAATAAAAATGATATTCCCACTGAAGGAGATATTATTTTAAATGTTGAAGATGGTGCATTTTTCAAAGTAGAAAGCATTACCAATATTGGTTATCAATGCTCTTTATTATCTTTAGGTGGTGGTTCTACTGGCCCAGCAGCTGCTGTTCGACCAACTCTATATATTGATAAGCATTCTGATACCAGTCTTATTAACGGTTCTGATTTTTATGTGTATTTTACGGCTACTTCTGCAATGGATGAAAATAATCGTCCTTTAAATGAAGAGCTGACTATTACTTGGACTTTGACTGCTGATGACGTTAAATACCAATCTAATACTATTAAAGTGCCAAGTGGAGAACAGAGATATTTAAGTTTAGGAGGCTATTTAAGACCTTCTGCAACTTCAACATTAACTCTGGTAGCTTCTGGCGCAAACCATGAAGCTTATAGTCCTGTTAGAACAATTGATATCACTACTACCGAATTAACCTTAGAGTGTGATAATTTTAACCCATATAATGTTCACACCGATGACGTAACTTTTACGGCTATTGTTAATGGTAAAATTGATAAAATTTTAGATATTACTTTTAATGGTAAATATTTAGACCCCGCTGTAATGTCTAACGTTGGTGGTAAAATTTCAGCAGGATCAACCCAAACCTCATTTGATATTACTATTCCTATTGCTCTTGGTAAGCATGGAGGTAACACTTTACAAATTGATTTATATCAATATACTAATGATGTGCGTGGTCAAAAGGTAACTCCAATTTATTTTGAAATTCCTTTTGATAAGGGCGAAGGAACTCCTATCGTGTGGTTAGGCAACTATTCTAATAAATATTACACTTATGATTCTATTCAAATTCCTTATTTAGCTTATGACCCCAATCACGACCCAGCAACTATTCATTTATTTAAAAATGGTGTTTGGTATGAAGATGATGTTCGTGAAATCGAAGGCAAGCCTTCTAAGTTCGCAATGTGGGAAATTGTTGATGCCGAAGATCAGTCTGTAAATACTTATGAGATTGCTTGTGGTACCACAAAAGCAGATAGAGAAGCTTCTAAAAGAACTATTACTTTTACTGTTGAAAAAGATATTCGTGATTTGACAGTAGCTAAAGTCGATAGTTTAAGAATGGAATTCAATCCAAAGGGTCGTAGTAATAGTGAGTCTAAATTAAAAAGACAAAAATGGTCTTATACCAACAAGAAAGATGATACTTTTGTAGGACAATTTGAGAATTTTAACTGGAAAAATAACGGTTGGATGATGGACCCTACCAATAATCAAACCTTCTTACGTATTAGTAATGGTGCTAAATTTACTATTCCTTTGGGTGAGACAGAGTTCGCTGGTGAAACTGCTTCTACTCAATCTAATACTTTTGAAATGCGCTTTAAGATTCGTAACATTGCTAACTATAGCGATTTGATTCAAAATATTACTCGCTATACTTTAGGTGCTGAAAAAACTCCTGATGATTTCTATTATGAGAAATTTGAAGCGCAAAATATTTACACTAACTATGATGCTTATTTACAATGGTATTCTAACACTTTCACTGACCCAGAAGATAGACCTTTTAATTATGATGATTTGCAATTTGCTCGTGTTGAAAAGAAAATTGATTTAGCAAATGCAATTTGTAAATACTATGATACATCATATAGTCGTGGTTGGGCATTTGGTGCTCAAGACGCGTTCTTCTCTGATGGTAAACAAACAGTTAGCGTTGCTTATGTTGAAGATGAAATTGTAACTCTAAGTATGGTATATCATTATAATAAAGCTCGTAGTATGATTCTATTCTATCTAAATGGTGTTATTTCTGGTATTAGTTTCTCTGCAGGAGATTATTTTAATATTGATTCTAACATTGTATTTAATAGTACAAACTGTGATATCGACTTGTATTCAATGAGAGTATATCCAACGAATTTGGATGTGTATGACATTGTTAAAAATTACACTGTCGATAACAAAGATATTGATAATTTTGATGCTTTATCAGTAATTACAAAAAAGAACACTGCAATTAATGAGTATCAAATTGTTTACAAGGAAGAAGCTAAGGGTATCGTCCCTTGGAATGAGGCCCATCCAGGCACTCAAACGATGCCATATATTATTTTCGATACAACCAATAATGGAGTCGAAACAAAGGGCGCATTATCCACAAACAATAGATTGCCCAATAGTAAAAAAGCATCTTATGCCACTTCAGTTACTTTTGTAAATAATCAGCTAGATTATGCTTATGCAACTGGCGAATTGGAGCAGTGGGCAATTGCTGATAAGCTATGTAGCGCAAATGACACTGCAGACGTTAAGGCTGCCGCAGTAAAGACTTATTACAAGCATCATTGTCCCTCTTGGACTGGTGATAACTGCGAGTTGGTAGTTCAGGGAACTTCCTCTGAGTTCTATCCAAGACGTAATTATAAGATTAAAACTAAAACTGAATATGATATAGATGAAGAAGAAAGAATTCATATTTTCTTAAATAAAGGACCTTTTGCTGAAGATTATAAGAAAGACCAAGAAGAATTGGCAAATGGTACTATTAAACTTGGCGATGAGTCAACTCGTCAAAAATATTGGTATATGAATAATTATACCAATGGCACTCATAAATGGACTATGAAGGTTGACTTCATGGAATCTTCTGGCTCTTATAATGCAGGTTTTGCTAGCATGGTGGGCAATGCTTATACTCAACATCCTTTAGAGCATTATCTTGCTTCTGGAGCAATTGATCCATATAAAAAAGATGAAAAGACTTTTAAGTATGTAAATAGTAGTGGAGTTACTCCTGCTGAATGGTATGATGAAGAGGGTAATTTCAAAACTCAATATGAAGATCAGCGTGTAAATTTATTAACATCTACTGTTAATGCATTAGCATCTTTCTCTGCTATGCGCTGGAATGATTATCGTACTTCTTTGCTAGGTTTCCCAGTAATGGCCTTCCATAAAAAGTCTGATGGTTCTTATACATTTATTGGCTATTATCGTATGCTTTTGGATAAAGGCTCTGATGAAGTTTTAGGTTTTAAACCTGCAAAAACTGTTACTCAAAAGTTCATTGGCAATGGCACTAAAGATGTTAGAAAGAAAGCCGAGTGTTGGGAATTCTCTAACAATAACAGAACTTATTGTTCTTATCGCGATCCAGAAGATCGAGTAGAGCTAAGCTTTAAACCTTCTGAGGCAAAGGTTTTAGATAGAACTGGTTTAACTGCTGCTGGTGTACCTATTGTTGCCGACAGTTTTGAGTATCGTTATAATGATAATGAAGATTATTTGGATATTCTATATAAACTAGGAGCTTATGGTGATTCTGGATGGGAATGCGCCCTGAATGAAGAAGAACTTGCAGCTTATAAAGAAGAACATGATGTTGATTTATCTGATTTAACAACTTGGGATGGCGCAAGAAACCAAATGCTTGAATATTACAAGAATTGGGAAGACGCTTGTAAGTGGGTTTGGAGTACTTGTTTAGATAATGTAATTTCCATGGCCGCAGATTATACTAAGGTAGTCCTTGGTGATACTCCTTTTAGTCTAGATAGCGGATTACACTTAAGAAGTGTTGATGAAGAAGGTGAAATGGTTTATACTCCAATTGACAGTAGCACTCAATATGATCCTAATGAAATTTATTGGGTAGCAAAAACTGCTGAAAATGGAAAGACTGAATATGTAAGAGCTTATGTTTATAATAATGAAGCTAATAAATATGAAGAAAATAAGTATTACATTTACACAGATGGAGTTTATTCTTTATCTAGCGAGCCTTTTGATGGTACTGTTACTTATTACAATCTGATTCAAAAGTCTGAAGAAGAAATTGCAAAATATGCTAATTTATTAGTTGCTCCAGCCACTGAATACAATGCAACTCAAGAGTATTATACTTATGACCCAACTGTTACAAACGCCGCAGTTAAAAGTGGTAATTTGGCAGTAAATAAAGTAGGTTTATTAAGCGCAGAAGATTTTGCAGCAGGAACTTACTATGTACCTTCCCCTGTAAAGTATTCTAACACTTATTATTATGATACTCAAGAATATCGCGCTGAAAAGTTTAAATCTGAATTATCTAAGCATTTTAATATTGAATATATGGCAACATATTTCATTATGACTGAAGCTTTTGAATGTTATGACTCTCGTGGTAAAAACTGTATGATGGCTACTTGGGGTCCATTACAAGAGGGTGGAGAATATATCTGGTATCCTATTTTCTACGATATTGATACTCAATTAGGTATTAATAATACTGGTATTCCTTCATTTACTTTTAATGTCGACGTTACTTTAGCTAATAACTTCTCAACTTCTGATAGCGTATTATGGAATAATTTCTACTCTTATTTTAAGAGCTCTTATATTAAAGCCAAATATTTGCAATTAAAAGGAGATACTTCTCAAACTACATTTACTCCATTACAAAATCCTCCTTTGCAATCCATTGATAATATTGAAGAGTGGTATTTGTTTGATTCAAAGGAAGACCCAGATGGTAAAACTCCTCCTAGAAATATTGCAGCTAGAGGTTTAAGACCTTTAATTGCAACTAATCTAGATGCCTGGTATAAATATATTACTATTACTAATAATACCGCAAGTAGTAATGATACTTTATTACAAACTGGTAATTATGGTGGATATTTGGATAATAACACTAATGGCGGTGTATGGACCGTTGACGGCGGTACTTATTTCTATGCCTTACAAGGTGATAGAAAACAGTCTAGACAAGCTTTCTTAAAAAAGCGTTTAGATTATATTGACTCTTGGCTAAATGTTGGTAATTACGCTCGTGCGGGCGGTAATAATATTTGGGGACGTGTTTCCGCAAATAGTACAGCAAACACTTCTGACGAATGGCTAGAACCAACCAATCCATATTATGATAGTCAGGGCAATAAAAATAATGAATTTGATGCTGAATATTGGTTAAACTTAAAACCAGTATATAGTACTTATGTTACTATCTCTGATGACAGTGCCGCTTATCCATCTTAGAAATATGATGGTAGTAATCCAGTTAAAATGTATGCTTCTGCAATTGAGAGCGGTGTCAGAAGTTCTGTGGATTATAATGAGCAATTATTATATATCTATGGCTCTGATAGCTTGCAGGATATTGGAGATATGAGTAACTTATATTGGAGAGAATTTAAGATTAATGGTAAAGCATCTAAATTAACTCGTTTGAAATTGGGTCATGACGCCCTTGACAAGAATAATAAAAAATGGTTCAATAAAGCTTTAAACCAGCCTAGCTTTAAAGCTAGTTCTAGTGAAACTGGATTGCCTTTGTTAAAAGAAATGAATCTATGTAATATCACTATTAATGCAGGTAGCAGTGAACCAACTTTAGATTTAACTTCTTGTGAAAAATTAGAAAACTTTAGAGCTACTGGTTCTAACTTAACTAGTATTAGTTTTGCAGATGGTGTATCTCTAAATACTTTATATTTACCTTCTACAATTACATCTTTGAAATTGTCTGAAGCAAATCTATTAACTAAATTAATTAAAACTTATGTATAGCCCACCAAGGATTATACCACTAATTTAGTTAATGCTGAACCTGGTTTATTTATTGAAGGCTTATTTGATACAAGTGTAAGCAGTAAATTAACTACAATCGACTTCTCTGGCGGTGGTTTAAAATACGGTAGTTTTGATCTTGTAGAAAAACTATATAAAACATATAAAAATAAAGCTACTGCTTGTGGTATTACAGCCACAAATGCAGAATGGTGCCCTTACATTCAAGTTATTGATGGAGATGCTTATGATGAGAACTTGGATTACTTTATTGATAATACTCATTATAAGTTGGAGCCATGTACTGCAGAAGAAGTTCAAGATAAATTTAGCGAATTCATTGTTCGTGGAGAATTATATTATTTAGATAAGGATTTACAAGCAGAATCTTTGAATGAGCTTGGAGAAAATAAAATCACCGCTGATGCATATAGTATGTTAGAATATTTTGCAAGCGCTGATAATAAAAATTTCCATAGCGCTACTAGTTCTAAATCTATTCCCAATTTAAGCGGAGTAATCTATATTAATAATAGTAACGATATAAAAGATGAAGCAAGTATTGCAGAATTGCAAGCTGCTTATCCAAATATGACATTCTTCTTAACTGATGTAAAACAAGCATATTCAGCTCAGTTTGTTATCAAAAACGATGATGGCTCTTATGCTTATGTACCAGATAAAAATGGTGATACAACCAATAAGTCCATCCAGAAAATCTCTGCGGATGACTATTCTGCTGTGGCTACTTTCGAGAGTCCTTTCGCTTCTTACGCTCCGCATAAAAATCACTATACTTTTGTTGGTTGGTGTTTAGATGATAAGCCTGATATGGACAAATATACAAATGTCCTATTAGACAATGATACGGATCGAGCTTATTGGGGCAAAGTAGATGAAGATGGTAATCCTGTTACTTATAAGGGTTCTACTTGGGGCTTCTTGGACGAGGATGAATTTAATTATATTTATCAGGCAATTTTCACTCCTAGTAAATATACCGCAACCTTTATCAACACTACAGATAATACTCAGTAGACTATTGATATTCCTTACAGTCCAACCGGCAATTATTTCCATGATAGAGTGGCCGCACCAGTGTGCGCTAATCCTACTGAATTAGAGTATCGCTATGCATTCAAGGGCTGGACAAAGAATATCGATTATGCAGGAGCATATCAAGAAGGCGTAGATATTACCGATTACTTGAGTGATCCAAATAAAGATTTAGTTATTCAGCCAATGACTTATTATGCAATCTTTGTGCTTGAGAGCGTTTATAAATCTGCTTCTGATGCTAAATATTTTAGTTTTGATGAATATGGCAGTGCTGGTGGTTATAAGATTTCTTTAAGTCCTGATTATGGTATGACTTTATCTGGCAAAGTTACTCTTCCTGTCATCACTCCTGAAAATGCTAAGGATAGCTCTGGTAATATAGTTCCATCTGGTAAGCCTATTGTTGCTCTTGGTTCTATGACAAAAGCCAATGGACAAGACAATAAATTAATTTCACACTACTTCTTTATGGAAGGGTCTTAGTATACAACTGTTTTAGATAACGCTTTTGTAGGAACATTTGATCCTACTTTAGTTGCTGTATATTTACCAAACACTATTACTTCAATTGGTAAGCAAGCATTCTATAACGCAGTTGGCATTGAAACTATTACCTTAAACGATAACATTGTTTCTATTGGCGATGAGGCATTTGCAAGCTTGATGGGTGCATTCCCAATGGCTATCAAATTAAATAAATTACCAACTAATTTAACTTCTCTTGGAGCTAAAGCTTTTGGATATGCTCCAAACGTAAGATTTACTGACATTCCTGTAGGTATTACTGAAATTCTGGACAATACTTTTATTTCATGCAAGAATGTGGCAATTAATGAATTTGATGTTACTTCAATTGGAGATAATGCATTTAATATGGAAAATGATATTGATTCAAATAGTCCTCAATATAGCGTAGATGCAATTTATTTAAACTCTAAGGTAGGTTGGTTAGGAGATAACTCATTTAAATGTTATGGTAACCCTGATTTATTAAAGGTTTATGTTGCTAACGAATCATTGTTTGATGCATTGTCCAATGAAAGTAGTAATATTTCCCGCTGTTTTGGTAATAATACTGGACGAATTGTTATTGATCGCTGGGATCCTACATCTTAATAGGAAGGAGAATAATGATGAAAACAAAAAAGTTATATCGTTATATTGGCTATAATGGCACTATTACTTCTCCTGTTTTGTTAGAAGGAATTAGTCATTTAGTTCTATATGAATTGCGCGCCGAGGGCGGCAAGATTTTAACTAATGGCTCTCGTACAGCCTATTCAGTTACTGTGGATGAAGAGTCTGTAGATAATTGGAAAGAAATTGAGGCCGTAACCGAATAATATATTTAATTATATTTTTAAAAGTAGATAGAGAAGTAACAATACTTCTCTATCTACCAATCATAAAATTTTAAGAAAGGATGGAATTTACAAGTGATTATTAAAATTGATTCAAAGAATAAAGCTCGTTACGAGGATTTATTTTTAAAGGCTTATAAAGAATTAACCGAATGCGTTCCACCAGTTATTTCTGAAGAAAAACAAAACACTCTGGCCGCAGGTCGTTTTACTAGCTTGGATGAATTCTTCCATTATATGGCAAATTTGTATGAATTAGACCATACATACCTAATGTTGCCTTTGGATGAAGACCAATTTGAAATCAACTTAAACACAAGAACAATTTCCGTTCCTACCAGTTTTAGTAAAATCAGCGGTGTTCAAAATGATCAGATTGCTGAGACTATTTTGTTTAGCGTAGATCGTTATTTTGATGCAATGGATTTAGCAAATACTGAGATTTGGGTGCAATGGACCGCTCCAGGTAAAGATGGCAAATTGCATGAGGGCGCCACTCGTATTGATATTCGTGATTACATGACAGAGGCCGATAAAATTCGTTTCGCTTGGCCTTTAGATAATGAAATTACGGCCGTTCCAGGCAATGTACAGTTCTCTGTCCGCTTCTGGAAAAAAGGTACTGTTCCTGAATTTAATCCTACTACTGGTAAGTTTGAAGATGTTACTAAAGTTGTTTATAGTTTAAATACTTTGCCCGCATCTATTCCTATTAAGCCAGCTTTGCAACCTGAGTTAAATGATATTACTACTGTTAACGACCCTGTTGCTGATGGTTTATTTGGTAAAGCAATTATTAATAGTGTAAATCCAGCTATTCAGTATCCTCAGACTCCAACATTTGAGCCTCCTGGATTAAATTTACCTAAATTTACTTCTTTAAACGAAGATGACACTTTGACTTTAAGTGCTCAAGCGCTTGTTGGTGACACAGGTTTCATCACTTATAAATGGTATTATACCAATGTTGAAGACACTTTAACTATTAATTGTGCTGATGCCTATACTTATACCTATAAAGATGCAGCAAATGATAAGATTGAATATAGTATTGATCTAAGTAGTTTTGGTACTGTTCGACATGGTGTTTTATTAGAGACCGAGCCTAAGGAGCGCGATCCTCGTGAGACTTACTGGTACTATGTAGATAATAATGAAGCAAATGCTATTGGAAAGTGGACTGGTGAAATTCCTGTAACCACTAAAGATAGTAAAGGTGAAGTAATTAAATTATATGAAAAGTTTACTACTTACACTGTTCCTTCTAATTATTCTGGAGCAGCAACTAAAATTGAAAGAGACAGTGACGGCGAGGTATTAAGCTCTACTGAAGTTACAGTTACTAATATTATTATTCCTGTTACTGGCACTTATGTTGTAAAAGCTTATAATACTGTTGGTAAGTATACTACTGAAGATCCTGCAGATGATGCAAATGCAATTGTTAATACAACTAATCTTCCAAAAGCAAGTCAGGCTTGCCGATTAGTTAGTCCTTCTGATATTATTATTTCTGAAAAGAATGACTTACCAAAAAATATTACAATTAAAGATCCTGCTAAGGGAGCTACTTTAAAAGTTGTAGTAGACACTACTAAAGATGATTTAAGTAAATTCGCTTATAATTGGCGCTATAGTGGTGTTAAAGATGGTGTTTTAGCTAATGCTGAAGGCGGAGATTCCAAATCCAATACTTATACTGCGATGAAACCAGGCTGGTATGATGCTTATATTACTTCTTCTTTAAATAGAGAAACTCGTTCTAATACAACTCAACTTTGTCGTGTTGTTAATTTACCTGTCGCTCCAGCTGTTTCTTTCGGACCAGAATCTCAAGCCAAGGTTCATGATGGTCAATATAATGTTGAGCTAAAGAAAGAGGACACTGCAGTTCTTGATGTAGCAATTTCTAATATTAATCAAACTAATGGTTTAGAATGTGATGAAATGCTATATACTTGGTATGTTCATGATGTTGATAGCCCAGAAGGTAAGAGACCTTTAAAGACCACTGATGTTGGCTATATTACTGAAGATAGTAACCCATTATCTTCTAAAATTACTGTCTATGGTGTTGAAGGAAATCAACAGATTGCAGGTAGAACATTCTTCTGTGAAGTAGTTAATAAGTTGAATGATTTCACTTCTGACCCTGTCGAGTTATCATTCTTTATTTATTAATTTATAATACAAGGAGGAGAAATAAATGTCTGTATTAAGTGAATTAGATCAATTGATTAGTATTCAAGATCAAAATCCTCCAAGTTTAGTTGAATTACCCTCTGCCACAGAGGGTAATTCTTTTTATGTCGATTTGAATACTCGTACTATTCATGGACCAAAGCATTTGAGCGTTGCAAAAGACCATAAAGCAGAAGTTATATATTTTGTAGTTGATAGATTTTATGATTATATGGATTTATCAACAACAATTTGTTTAGTTCAATATGTAACTCCAGACAATGAACCTTATGTTTATATTGTTCCATTTTATGATATTTCTTCTCGACAAAAAGAAAATAAATTAGTTTTACCTTGGAATATTGATGGAGCAGCCACACAGCTAAAAGGACCTGTAGAATATTCTTTAAGATTTTATAAAATCGAAGGAGAGGGTAAAGATGCTAAATTAGTTTATAATTTAAACACTTTATCTACTGTAAGTGAAGTTCTACATGGTTTAGATGTTTATCCTTTGAATAGCGAAAAAGTAGATTTTGAAACTAAAGCTTATGAATTGATTATGTCAGAAATTTCCAAACTATAGCGCAAAACTACCTATTGGAAAATTCTTGATTAAAATATTTTTGGGGAAGTGGATTTTATCCGCTTCCCCTTTTTTCTATTTGGTCTAATTAAAAAAATTGACTTTTCGCAAATTTTATAGTATAATAGATTAAGAGAGAAAGGAGACGAAATATGGCTGATAGTTTAATTTTTAAACATGGTAATAATTCTTCTAATCTCGGTGCAGTTACAAATGGTAAAGTATATTTCTTGCATAGTGGACCAGGTGATATTGGTTATTTATATGCAGACTTTAATAATACTCGATATTTCTTTGGCACTGGTGATAGAACTAATTTTACCGATATTAATATTGCAAATTCAATTTGGTTCAGCAATCCAAATTATTTTATTAATAATAGTGGTTATGCGAATTTATCTACATTAAATGCAAACACAGTTAATACTAATTTAATGGCAAGTTCTCAGTTTTCTACTGTAAATGTCGTATCAAGTTTAGTGCCGAATGCTAATAAGACATTAAGCCTTGGTACTAGTAATTATCGTTGGTAGAATTTATATGTTAATAATATCATAGCTTCTTATACTGCGCCAGGACAAATTAAAGGTAATTTAATTCCTAATAATGGTGCACGTACTTTAGGTAATGCTAACAGATATTGGAATATTGCATATATTAATACAATTCATAGTCAAATTAATACAATTTTTGATTTAAATAATCAATATTATATTAATAATACTGGACATGCTAATTTAAATAATATTCAAGCCAATTTTGGAAATATTACTTCTATCAACAGCAATTTAACCAATAGTAATGTAGTCAATGGCTCTTTAATTGCTGGTACTAATGTCACCGCAATTAACTTATCCGCTAATTCAGTAGTAACTTCACTGGTACCTATTAATACAAATGCAAATATTGATTTAGGTTCAGTTAATAATAAATGGAATACTTTATATGCAAATATAATAAAAACATATAGTAATTTACATTTTATTTCAAATGCAGAAGCCAATGTAAATTATTATATTGATGCAAATGGTAGCGGTTATTTAAATACTTTAACTATTACTAACATTACAGGTAGTACTGTTTCTTTAAATAATACAACTATTTCAACATTAAATGGCAATAATATTACTACATAGAATTTAACTGTAACAAATAATTCTAATTTAAATGCAGTAACTGCACAAACAGCAACAATTAATAGTGCATCTATCACTACTCTTGGTGCAACTAATATAAATACATCAAATATTGCAATATCATCTCGATTAAATTTTGGTACGGGAACTTATTATTTAACAAGTGCTGGTCTTGGAACTTTATCTAATATTAATATTACAACAAATTTAAGATTTAATGGAACTTCATATTATATTGCCAATGGTTCTGGTAAACTGGCTAATATTAATATTGTAACAAATTTAAGATTTGGTGGAACTGCATATTATATTACTAATGCAGGTGTAGCAAATTTAGCTAATACTACTGTGTCCAATATGCATGTTAATGCTAATTTAATATTTTTAACTAATGCCAATAATTATATAAATAGTAATGGCTCTGGCGCACTAGATAGCTTGACTATTCAGACGTCTCAAATTGTTAATGGAACTGTAGGTAATCTAACTGTAGGTAATTTATCTGTATCAAATATCTTAACTACTTTGCAGCCACTTAATGCAAATACTGTTATTGATTTAGGTACATCTAATTTAAAATGGAATGGCTTACATTTAAATACTAGTCATATTTATAGTAATTTACAATTTATGTCTAATAATAGTTGTTATATTGATACTAATGGTATCGGCTCTCTAGATACAATGACAATAACAAATATTACTGGTACTAATGCAACAATTGCAGATGCAAGCATTACAAATATTTCAGGCACGGATCTTAATATATCTAATACTTCTATTTTAAATGTAGCAAATATTTCAACTGCTACAATTAATAGTGCTTCTATTACTACTCTTGGCGTGAATCATACTGCGACTAATTATTTAACTGTTAGTAATAGAGTACTAAGTGCGTTAATACCAAATACAAATAAAACTTTAAATTTAGGCGCTGACGCAAATAGATGGAATGTTATTTATGGAAGCATTATTAATGCAAGCAGTTATGTAAGAGCTGGTTCTTATGTTACTGCTGCTACTTATGTTAATGCAGGTTCTTATGTGAATGCTGCTACTTATGTTAATGCAGGTACTCAGTTACAGGTGGGTGGAACTACCTATTTCTTTAATAGCAACGGTTATTTAAATACTCTAACAGCTTTTGGTAATTACGCTAATTTTAATGTTGTTAATGTTAGAAGTAACTTACAAATGAATGGAGTAACTTATTTCTTTAATAGTGGAGGTTATTTAAATGTTGCAACTGTAAATGGTACTCTTGCAAATATGAATACTGTTAAAGCGGTTACCGTTAATAGTAATTATATTAACTTACATACAAATATGTATTTAAATGGCGCAACCACATACTATATTAATAGTACTGGTTATGCTAATTTAAGTACGGCACGAGCAAACACATTAAATGGAACATATCTAAGAATAGCTACTGGTAATGCGTTTTTTACTAATGCTCATATTTATTAGACTAAAAATGCAGGTGGAACTTTTTATTATACTAATTATGCTGATGGAACTTTAACTTCTACTACAATGTTTTTAGCCAATGTTAATACAACCAATAAAAGAGTATTATTAGCATTGGGAACTGCAATTGCGAATACTAATACCACACATCCTGGTTTTAGAGGAGCATTGCGTTTATATGATAATGGTACTAGTTATAGCACTTTATATTCTGCTAATACTGCTACTGGAGCAGATGTTTTCTTACCCCCTCAAGGAGGAGAATTATTAGTTCATACTTAGGGTACTGCTACTGGTAATTTAAATAGACCAATTTATATTAATGCCAATGGATTTGCTCAAACAGTAACTAATTTTGTAAGTAGTAGTGGACTTGTAAATGTTAATGCAATGATTGCAAATCATTTAACTATTGCTAATTCTGTTAGAAGTGCTTTAATTCCAAACGCTACAAGCACATATAATTTAGGTTCAAGTTCTTTAAGATGGAACTATATTTATGGCTATTGCTCAGTTGTGAATTGGTCTTATATTAATGCTGCTAACAACACTACTCCATTATTAATAAATGTAGCTGGTACAGGAACTGGAATGAAAGTTAGTGGTTATATTGGTCAAAATGGTAATGGAACAAATGCTGTCCAAGGTGTAGCTTGGCTTGAGTTAGGTAATAATATTGGTGCTAATACTGCAGCTAATGTTGGTATAAATAATATGAGAGGCATGATTAGAATTTATGGTTATGGTAATGGTTGTTCTTCTCTATATAGTGCTGTTAGTACTAATAAAACTCACTACCTACCTGATGTTACTGGTTATTTAACTACTAATAATCAAAGCATTTTTCCTGTCACTAATAATAGTTTTAGTCTTGGAAATTCTGCTCGACGTTGGACTGGTGTATATGCACAAAATCTATATGCTTATAATCGCCTATATGGTACATATTTTACACTTACAACTTCGTCTTATGGTTCTACTATTCCTGCAGGAAGCTGGAATGGTCAAATTTATTTGAAAAAAGCTTAATATTTAATCCAGAAGTATCTATGATACTTCTGGATTTTTTTTTATTTAATTAAAAATACCTAAATAGATATTTTTTAGGTCCTCTCTCATTCCATTAATAGTCTCGTCGAGGTCCACGGCTGGACAAATTTCATTAATTTTCCCATCCTAATTTTTACATAACTATGAGGGGATGGATAAGAAAATTTTTTGTATGGAGAGGAGACCTTACATATGTATACAAACTATAATTATTATCCACAGCAAACTCAAGTCACCCAATAGCAACCAATATATTAGATGTCAGCTTATCGGCAGGGCCCGCCGCAAGCAGGATTGAAGGGACGTTTGGTTAGCTCATTGGAAGAGGCACGTGCAACCTCTATCGATTTTGACGGTTCTGTATTCTACTTCCCCGATTTAGCAAATAAACGAATCTATACAAAACAAATAAATATTGATGGCACCGCTTCACTATATGTGTATGAATTAAGGGAAATGCCCGTTGTAAATGAGACAAGCGGTTTTGTTCCATCAGTTGAGAAATTTGTTACTAGAGAAGAGTTTGAGCGGGTCCTGGCGCAATTATTGCCCCAGAAGCCAACCGAGCCGGCCGTATCCGCATCGCAAAAAGAAAAAGTAGAATTATTATCATTCTAAGGAGGTATGAATGATGTATCCAGTAGACCCAAATGTTTTAATTCAAATGATTAAATCTGGGCAGAATCCTTAGCAATTAATGTTGTCAATTTTGCAAGGACAAGCCTACAACAATCCCCTCGGAAAAAATCTCCTAAATTTAGCTCAACAAGGTCGGACAGACGAACTAGAGAAAGTAGTTCGTAATCTTTACGCTCAATAGGGTGGTTCTAATTTCGACCAAGAGTTCGAAGCCTTCAAACGTGCATTAGGCTATCAAAATTAAATTTTAAGGAGGACTTTATTATGTTCAATGGAAAAGGTTACAATTTATCTGATATTGCTGCTGTAACTGGCAATCGCAATGGCGGCGATGGCATGTTCGGCGACAATGGCTGGTGGATTATCCTGCTATTCTTATTCGCAGGATGGGGCCGTGGTTTTGGCGGAATGGGCGGTTTTGGTGGAGGCGGCTATGAAGTAGCCCCCGCGACTCAGGCCGATGTCCGTGCCGCAGTCGACCAGCAGACTTTAATTTCTAAGTTAGACCAGCAGACCTATGGCTTGGCTGATAGTACTTACGCATTAACTAACGCTATTAATAATGGTTTCCACAGCGTAGATACTGCTATTTGTACTCTTGGCTATAATATGCAAGGTGGTTTTAATGCTTTGGGTCATCAGATTAGTGATTGCTGCTGCGAGACTGGTCGCGCTATTGAGCGCGGTTTCGCAGAGACTAATTACAATATGGCTACTCAAGCTTGCGATACTCGTCGTGCTATTGCCGATAGCACTCGTGACATTATTGATGCTAATAATGCCGGTGTTCGTTCTATTTTAGACTTCTTAACTCAGGATAAGATTGCTACTTTAACCGCAGAGAACCAGAGTTTGAAATTTGCAGCTTCTCAGGCTACTCAGAATGCTTTCATTGCTGCTAACCAAGAGGCTTAGACTGCAGAGTTAATTCGCAGACTAGCAACTCCTTGCCCTGTGCCTGCATACGTAGTTCCCAATCCTAATTGTTGCTATACTGCAACCTATTCTACTGGCTGCGGTAATGGTAATGGTTTATTCTAATTTAGGAGGTCTGATTTATGGAAATTATTGCTAATGCTTTGCAAACAGTTCAAGCAAATCAGAATGTTTATTTCACAGACACCGTGATTTGCGGCAATACCTCCATGACTCACCGAGACGATAGCGGATTGGTGATGCTTCGCGGCATCACCAATCAGTGCCGTGCTCGCTTCAAGGTCTCTTTTGGAGCCAATATTGCCATTCCTACTGGTGGAACAGTAGGTCCAATTTCTCTAGCAATTGCCATTGATGGCGAAGCAGTTCCTGCTACTACGATGATTGTTACCCCTGCCGCAGTTGAACAATTCTTCAATGTTGGTGCTGATTTATTTATTGACGTTCCTCGTGGATGCTGTGTTAGCGTCAGTGTAAAAAATATTTCTACTGAAGCAATAGAAGTTCAAAATGCGAATTTAATTATCACTCGTGAAGCATAAGGAGGGACTAATATGAGCCATGAAAAGTTACAATGGATGAAAGATTCTTTGATTTGTGTGGTTGAAAATCAATTATGTAACTTAAACGAAGTGGATACCGAAGAGCTTGGTGAAGCTATTGATATGATTAAAGATTTAGAAGAAGCTATCTACTATTGTACAGTTACTGAAGCGATGAACAACCCAAAGAAAGAACATAACTGGGAAATGAAAAAAAGCGACCATCACCAAGAGAATGGTGACAGTCGCATGTATTATGGTTATCCGATGATGTATTCTGATAATGGAAGAAATCGTCGTGAAGATGGAACTTTTTATATGGATAGCGGAAGTTCTAACGGTATGCCAAATAGTGGTAACGGCACTAGTAATACTAATTACTATGATGACCCAGAGGGAAGAGATTATCGTGAAGGCCGCAGTCCTATGAGTAGAAGAATGTATATGGAAGCCAAGCACGCTGGAAGAGATAAAGCTACTCAACTCCGTGAGTTAGAGAAGTATATGCAAGAGCTATCTCAGGACATTACTGAAATGATTGCGGACGCATCTCCAGAGGAGAAGCAATATCTTGAAAAGAAGATAACCGCCTTGGCTTCAAAAATTGGTCAAATGAAATGATTATCAATGGTGTGCGCTGGGTGGTGCGCTTAGTATCCCCAGCTCATCCAATGTTATTAACTCCTCATCAAACTCACGCTCTTGGAGTTTGTGATAAAACAACTCAAACTATATGTATTGATAAGACTCTTTCCCCTCAAAAAATAAAAGAAGTCTTATGTCATGAAATTGTTCATGCTTTTATGTTTAGTTATATGATTGATTTAACATATGATGAAGAAGAGTTGGTAGCAGAGTTGATGACTGAATATGGAGAAGATATATTAAAAAAGACCAATGCTGTATATGATGGAATTAAAATGAAATAAAAAAATAAAGGCGAGATAATCACAGTGATTATCTCGCCTTATTTTTTTTTGCTTTAAACAAGTGGGTCATTGTCAGTCTTTAGTGGTAAAGCAACTGCTTTATTATAAAATGCTTCAGCTTGACCATTACCACCTAAACCTTTGTATAGCTTATAGAATTCGATTAATTGTTCTAGTTGTCCTTCTGTAATGTATCCTTGATGTAAAAATCCTTTACATAATTGGATTAAGCGGAAACGATAAGAGGCAACAATTAAATTCATATGAGATTTTTCCATATTTTCATTGTCACGACAATATTTTCTCAAATCTTCCAACTCTTGGAACACTGGCTCTAATTCAATATCGATTTTATTTTCAATCTTTTCATCGAGCTTTTGTTCAGCAAGGGTTGCCGCATTTTTCTCTGCAGTTTCTTTAGCTTTCATGATTTGACTATTTTTCCACTTAGCCCAGCCAATAACTGCAGCACTAATTAGACCGAACAGAATTTCTGTTCCCCACTCTGCTAAAAGAGCTTCCATAAGAAATCATCCCCCTTTCAACTTCTCTATTGATGTTAAGAAAAGTGAAAGGGAGATTAATAAATTAAGACCAGTCGAACACTTCGACCTTGTTATTTACATAATGAGCACCAATACAAATAGCATCACATTCATCTTGGGTAGGTTTTACGCCATAGGTTTTTTCCACCCAAGCCTGTGCAGCTTTCTTCTGGGCTGTACGATCCTTTCCTTTAATTCCAAGAGTGGATTTCCATACGGTAGAAAGAACTGCTGTGCGAGGCATTTTTAAAGTTACAAATAATTCGTATAAAACACCGAATACTTCTGCCAATGCTTTAAATGTAGCTACATTATTTGCCACATTACCCTGTAATTGGATATCTTCAAAAACCACTTCATCAATATCATATTCATTAATGAGTGAGTTTACTTTACTTCTGATAAAATGTAGTCTATCTCCAACATCAGAATGATCTGCGGTAAACTTGCCAAAAGTGACAAGCTTACCATCATTGAATACGGCCCAGCCACTTGTACGGCTTGCCTGGTCTAATGCTAGAACTCGCATTACTTAGAAGTAGAACCAAATCCGCCAGTACGCTCTCCACCTGCGACGTCATCTTCAGTTACGCCGTAGGGGAGAATAATTGCCTGACCAATGGCCTCTCCCTTTTTGATTTGAATATTGAATGGAGATAGATTATAAATCTGGAAGAAGATTTCTCCCTCATTGTCTGGATTGTTGTAATAATCGGCATCAATAACGCCAATACCATTACCCATCATCAGCCAGTATTTCAAAGGAGAAGAACTGCGTACACTTAACTGTAGCCAAGTGCCGGGGTCAAGCTTACACTTCATACCGGTAGAAACAAGAGTTGGTTTAAAACCAGTTTCTTTAGTGAACTTAGCCATCATTTCCATAGTTACAAACTCGTCTGGTTCAACGGGCCAAGCTTCTGCGGCCTCTATAGTCATTTGCCACAAAGAAGGGATAATATAATCTTCTGCGGCAACCATATCATAGCCTGCGGACTGCGTAGTCTTTCTGACCGGCATAGCGATGTCCGCATCTGCATATTTAGAAACTTTTTCAAAAATAGCCATATTAATTAACCCCTTTCGTAAGTTACAGTAAAGACTTCTTCGGGGTCTTTCTCATTAGTAAATTGCTTAGTAGCCTGTACTACCATATATTCTTCAATAACTTCACCCTTGGCCTTAATTTGCTTTACCTTGTAGCTAAAACCAACAAGGTCAAAAGTGGGGTCATTCAAGAGCTCTTCATGAAGAACTTCAACAGCAGCCTCATCAGGCACTCTATAAGTATCAACAGCTTTTAACAAATATCTCATTATTTAATTACCTCTACTTCAATATTATTCCAATTATAATGTCTGTTTGAATATGCGAGAATGTCTTCAGACACAGCCGCACCATATACGCTATTGCCAGCTAAGAAAACTTTATAAACTTTCTTTGCATCACAAATAGCACTAATTACTTCTGGTAGCTCTTCCATAGTAGTAATAGCTACACATTCTTTATCGCCAGTGTCAGTATCTACAATATAAACATTTTGATGTAAATCAAACATATGTAATTCACAATAAATTCTTTTCATGCAAATGTAACTCCTTCTTCTACATTTAAATTAGCTGATATAACTTTTTGTTTTTCTCGATTCCATAATTTAAAAATCCAAAAATCCGAAGCATCATCGCTTTCCATCAATTCATATTCTGTGAGCATTCCATTTTGCTCTAACACGCCTAATACTGCTAAGGCAAAATTAGAATATTGAGGATTTAAAGAATATGAAGTTAGAACAATAGCTTCTCCATTAACACTTATTGTATAAAATGTACTATTAGTTTTATAACGCCAATTATTTATAGTTTCAATAAATTCATTATATACGGAAGGATTGTCTAAAATACCAGAAATGCTAATTGGAGTCTTTGAAATTTCTATATAATTTCCAGTTGGCTGTCCCTGTTCATTTAAGATATCTTCAACAACAATTTCCCACCACTCACGTCCATCATGAGATCTAATAGTTCTTTTCATAATTATTCTCCAACCTGGACAATTCCGCTATCATAGGGAAATAAATATAAACAAGTTGGCTCACCGCTTGTAGGCTGAACCCAAATTTCAACTGCGTCGCCAGCCTCAGTTAAATCCATAGCTTTAATAGGACCAACATTTAAACAGCAATCAAGGACATCTTCGCCAAGATATTGAGGTTCAATGATTCTAAATACTGTAAAATAGGAAATTTCTTTACCATACAGCATAAAATATTTATTATGATAAGTCTCATATAAAGTTCGAATATCATTCATAGCTTTCTCAAAATCTTCCACATAAGGAAGCTGGGAAATAATTTGCTTATTCATATCATATAAGCCCATATTAATTCCGCCGCCTTCTAACTTAATCTCCTACCAAGAGTTTTCATGCCAGACCATTACCTTACCTTCTGGAGTCTGACACATTTCCCCCTCTTCTGGAGTATAGCGAATTTGAGAAGGATCAATCTTTTTAATTTTCAAATTACTCATATCAAATCTCTCCTTTATCTCTTAATACTAATATTATATCAATTTTTTTTAGATAAGTCAATAATACGCTGATTGCGTGAGCCTCTCATTTCCAATGTAACATCACGTTCTTCCTCGATATATGGACCATCAATTAAGAAGTCCGCAATCTCCAAAGTGTGCTTTACTTGAGGATGGCTTGCATGTTGTAGTTGCTCATATGTATAACCACTCCAAATATACACCTTTGCTCCTGGAACTTTCTCCTTAACCTCTTTTGTTACCAAATAAGTAAGGAAAGCATTTTCGTCACAAAGAGGTTCGCCGCCCATGATACACAAATCTCTTTGTATACCCTGGGCGGTTAGTCCGGAGATAATCTCATTTAAAGTCCCAGAAGTAAATTCCTTACCGCCATCAAAATTCCAAGTTTCGGGATTATGACATCCCTTACATCTGTGAGGACAGCCTTGTACAAAAAAGCTAACACAAAGACCCGGTGCGGCGGTAATATCATTTAAAATTAAACCACTATAATTCAATGGAATTTACTCCTTTCTTATTAGCGTAGCTAACTTGTAGTTAGCTACGATTAAGAAAATTTACTATGCTTAACTCTGTGTTCAACCTCTGACTGTTTTCCTTTGTTAAAATGGCGATAGTCAGTAGTTAGATAACCTGTAACACGGCGCAACTGCTGAATGTTGTGGCTGCCGCACTCGGGGCAAGCATCATTG
>JAEIGA010000521.1_pt1 | contig 56931 bp, 49 predicted proteins | sample 9270691 | NCBI WGS metagenome assembly JAEIGA01 (sample SAMN17057246, study PRJNA624740) | gut metagenome | biome: biome; isolation source: fecal sample | host: Bos grunniens | place: China: Xizang | collected 2019 | reverse complement strand
CTCGACCGCGACGAGCGTAAGATGTCACTCGGCATCAAGCAGCTCAGAGAGGATCCCTGGGCTAACATCGAGGAGAAATACCCCGTTGAGTCTAAGCACACTGCAAAGGTACGCAACTTCACAAACTTCGGTATCTTCGTTGAGATCGAGGAGGGCGTAGACGGTCTTATCCACATCAGCGACCTCTCTTGGACAAAGAAGATCAAGCACCCCTCTGAGTTCACACAGATTGGTGAGGTTATCGAGGTACAGGTACTCGAGATCGACAAAGAGAACCGTCGCTTGAGCCTCGGTCACAAGCAGCTCGAGGAGAACCCCTGGGATGTATTCGAGACAGTATTCACAGTAGGTTCAATCCACGAGGGTGTAATCACTGAGCTCATCGACAAGGGCGCAGTTGTATCACTCCCCTACGGCGTTGAAGGTTTCGCAACTCCCAAACACCTTGTAAAAGAGGACGGTTCACAGGCTAAGGCTGACGAGAAGCTCTCATTCAAGGTAATCGAGTTCAACAAAGAGGCTAAACGCATCATCCTCTCACACAGCCGTATCTTCGAAGATGCTGCAAAAGAGGAGGAGAAGGTAGAGAAGAAGGCTGCTGCACAGGCTCGCAAAGCTACAAAGAAAGCAGTTGAGGAGACTCCTGCTATCCAGAACCAGGCAGCTTCAACAACACTTGGCGACATCGACGCACTTGCAGCACTTAAGAGCAAGCTCGAGGGTGGCGAATAATCAGCACCACGCTAAGCTATAAACCATGGAGACTGCACCGTGATGGTGCAGTCTCTTTTTTTTGCACACTCTTAAGAAACAGCCACAAAACAAGCAAACTGCTATTTCTTTTTTCGACTAAATATTGTAACTTTGCCAGTTGAATACCTTTAGGATAAAGCTCCTCAAAAAGGCAAAGAAGAAAACAATGAAATCCGTAATCAAAACATTATACATACTTTGCATACTGTTCTGCGCTTCGATGCAAGCCGCGGCACAGAATGCCAACCACTTCATACACACCGTAAGCAAAGGACAGACACTCTACTCCATCTCGCGCATGTACGAAGTGACAGTAGACGACATCATCGCCCTCAACCCTGAATGTGCGCAGAAACTTGCCATCGGCTACAAACTGAAAATAGCCCAAAAGCCTAAAGCTGCGACACCGGCAGACAACGGTACAAACACAGACGCCAGCCGACAATATCACACCATACAGCCCGGCGAGACCCTCTACCGTCTGAGCCAAATGTTTGGCATAACACCACAGGAGATATGCGCAGCCAACCCCGGACTGAGCATCAACAACTTCCGCGCAGGCGAAGTTATCCTCATACCCCGCACACAAACGGTCAAGGTGACCACAGAACAGCCCAAAGAGGAGAAAAGCGACACCCTACCCACCATACGCACCACGCACAAGGTAGAGAAGGGGGAAACACTTTACAGTCTTGCCCGACGCTACGGCATCACCCAGGAGGAGCTGCTGGCAGCCAATCCGCAGATAACAAAAAAGAAGCTGAAGCGCAAAAGCATCGTAGCCATACCCTACTCACAGAGAGAACTGGCCGAAATGGCAGCAAAAGCACAGAAAGAGAAAGAGGTAGAACAAAGCAACACCGAAATCTTCAAGCAGATAGAGGAAGAGGAGAAGAAAAACAGCGCCATCGAAGGAGCTGTTAAAGCAGCTGTCATACTCCCCTTTATGCTCGACACCTACTCGCCCACCGAGCAGTCGCGCATGATAGAGTATTACGAAGGTTTCCTGATGGCAGTAGAGCGCCTGAAACAGTATGGCTATTCATTTGAGATAAGCACCTTCGACTCTGGGAAAGAGAGCAAAAGCCTTGAGCCGTTGCTTGCAAGCGGACAGCTCGACAAGATGAACATCATATTTGGAGCATTGCACCCACGTCATAACAAAGAGCTTGCACGCTTCGCACAAAAGAAGAATATCCCATTAGTAATACCCTTCACCTCAAAGGAGGATGAGATATTCCGCAACCCCATGGTGTATGTTGTAAACACCATGCAATCGTACTTTTTCTCCGAAGTAACCGACCACTTCACACACAAGTTCCACGACGCAAACATCATATTCATTAACAACAACGACAACAACAAAAAAGAATTCATCGCCACACTGAAAAAAGGACTCGACAAAAAAAGCATCCCCCACACTACCATTACCATGGAGCCATTCATGGGCAGCGAACCCGACTACAAGTCGATAAAAGTAGCCATGAAGAGCGAACGCCGGAATATCTTCATCCCCACATCGGGCAGCGAGACCACACTCAGTTCACTGCTGGCATCGATGCTGATAATAAAGAACGACACACTGAACGACATACCCGAATTCACCCTCTTCGGCTACCCTGAATGGCAGATATACGCAAACAACCAGCAGGACAAGATGTACGAAGTAGGCACATACTTCTACACCTCATTCTTCAGCCACGCATCGTTTGCCGAAACAGCACGGTTCCAGAACAGCTACATACAGTGGTACAGCCACCCCTATCAGAACATCTACCCCCGTTACAGCATGCTGGGTTACGACACAGGCTACTACTTCCTGCTTGCAGCCTCAAAGTACGGAAAAGAGATGCCCGACAACATCAGGAACATATCCTTCACCCCCATACAGACAGGATTCAAATTCGAGCGAGTAAACAACTGGGGCGGTTTTGTAAACAAAAAGATATATTTTGTACACTACACCCCTGAATACAAAGTTGAAAAAATAGATTTTGACAAATGAGAAACCTATTGATAATCTTAGCCTCAGTGGCACTGCTGGCAGCCTGTACACCCAAAGCCAAAGACTCCATCACCATCCCCCCGCAGATGGAGAAGAAGATAGCATCCATCCACATAGTGGAGAAGGAGGAGAGCCTGTACAAAATAGCCACACAGTATGGCGTTACACGCGAAGCAATCATTGAGCTTAACCCCTCACTCAGCACACAGAAACTGAAAAAGGGCATGAAGCTCTACATCCCCTTTGCACAGAAAAAAGAGCAGATAGAGGAGGTTAAGGACAGCGTAAAGACAGAACAGCCCAAAGAGGAGAAAAAAGAGAAAACCACACGGGCAGCCATCATACTCCCCTTCATGCTCGACCAATATGCCCCCACCGAGCAGGAACGCATGATAGAGTTCTACGAAGGCATTCTGCTGGCAGTGGAAAGACTGAAGGAGGAAGGCCACTCCTACGACATATACACATACGACAGCCGTGAGTCGACACAGAGCCTCGACAGCCTTATCAACAGCGGCGCACTCGACAAATGCGACATACTCATCGGCGCACTCTACCCCGAGCACAACAAGCAGCTTGCCACATATGCCAAGCAGCACAACATCCCCCTTGTAATACCCTTCACCGTAAAGGAAGAAGAGATATACAACAACCCCAAAGTATTCATTGCAAACTCGTTGCAGAAATATATTGTAGAAGAGGGAGTTAAAATATTCACCGAGAAATACAGCGACGCAAACGTCATCTTCGTCAAGGATGCATACGACATCGAAGAGAAGGAGTTTGCCACCGAGCTTCACAAAGCACTTGAGCAGAAAGGCATCAGCTACACCAACATACTGATGGACAGCCTCATAAGCATGGCAAACAGCAGCGGCAGCGACTACGTTGCAAGCCTGATGAAGCCCGACACACAGAACATCTTCATCCCCACTTCGAGCAAGATAGAGACGTTCAACACCATACTGCCCACACTACTCGTGCTCAAGCGCGACACCATCGCAAGCATACCCGAGTTCTCACTCTTCGGCTACCCCGAATGGCAGATATATGCCGGCAGCAACCTCGAAGCCATGTACGAAGTAGACACATACTTCTACACATCGTTCTACACCAACAACCTGCTGCCCGAAGCCATCGACATACAGGCACAATATGCAAAATGGTACAACCGCAGCATGCAGAACCGCTACCCACGCTACGGAATGTTAGGCTACGACATCGGCTACTACTTTCTGAAAGCAGCAAGCCTCTACGGCAGCAACATTGGCGCCAACATAAACAGCATAAACTTCACCCCCACACAATCTGGCTTCAAGTTCACCCGTAAGAACAACCGCGGAAGTTACATAAACAATAAAGTATTCTTCATACACTACTCACCCGAATACAAAGTAATAAAAACAGACCCCGACAAATGAAAAAAGCACTAACCACAATAACCGCCCTGCTGTTGACCCTTGTTCTGCATGCCCAGATAGAGGAGCCACGCAGCATACTCGAAATAGGCATCGCAGGAGGAGCTGACTTCAGCAGCATGGATTTTCAGCCCACCGTCCGACAGAACAGCCTTTTGGGCTACAACGGCGGACTTAGCATACGTTACACCAGCGAAAAATACTTCAACATGATATGTGGTGCACAGCTCGAAGCCAACTTCGCACAACACGGATGGGAAGAGGACTTCGACGACAAGACAGGCAACAGCTACAGCCACACTCTCAACTACCTGGAGATACCCTTCCTTGCCCACCTCGCATTCGGCAAAGAGCCTCACGGACTGCAATTCTTTGTAAACCTGGGCCCGCAGATAGGATTCCTGCTGAGCGACAGCGAGGAGTACACAGGCACATGGGACGCAAGCAGCCGCCCCGCTGCCACCCGTAACATCTACGGCAAGAAGCCCGACAACAAATTCGATTACGGTATTCTGGGAGGAGTAGGTCTTGAGCTAAAGACCAAAGCCGGTAACTTTTTTGTAGAAGGCAGATATTACTACGGCCTTGGCGACATTTTCAACAACTCAAAGACCGACGACTTCGGACGCTCGGCAAAGATGACAATGTACGCACGATTCGGATATTCAGTGAGAATCCTGTAAAAAAAGGAGCCGTAAATCCATCGAAACCAATAAAAAAGAGCCCCAAAGAATTGGTCAGGAAGAAAAAAAGCACTACCTTTGCACCGCCAATACGGGATATTGGCTAACTCTAATCATTAACCCATTAATAATTAAACAAATGGCAACAAAAATCAGATTGCAGAGAAGAGGTCGCAAACACTACGCATTCTACTCAATCGTAATTGCAGATTCGAGATCTCCACGCGATGGAAAGTTCACCGAGAAGATCGGTACTTACAACCCTAACACAAACCCCGCTACAGTTGACATCAACTTCGAGCGCGCTTTGTATTGGGTAAACAACGGTGCTACTCCCACTGACACAGTACGCAACATCTTGTCACGCGAAGGCGTTTACATGATGAAGCACCTCCAGGGTGGTGTTAAGAAGGGCGCATTCGACGAGGCTGCAGCACAGGCTAAATTCGAGGCTTGGAAGAGCGGCAAAGAGAACGCACTCAACAGCATCAAAACAAAGAACGAGCAGGCAAAGGCAGAGCAGAAGAAAGCAAGCCTTGAGGCTGAGAAAGAGAAGAACGCAGCTATCGCTAAGAAAGTTGCTGACAAGAAAGCCGCTGAGGCATTGGCTAAGGCTGAGGCAGAGGCAGCAGCTGCTGCTGAGAACGCAGAGGCTACAACAGAGGCACCCGCTGAGACAGCTGAGGCTTAATCTCTTTACAAACCCCGAGCAACATATCTGCTCAACAAAACTACGAATCACCGCCGCGGCGGTGATTCTTTTTTTACCTAGCAATAGACTTGAAAGCACATAACACCATGAGAACAAAGAGAATACTTACAATCATAATCATGTTGGCAGCCTTTTTGGGCAACGCGACGGCACAAGGAACAATCGAAGATTACAAGCGTGCCTACTCTATGTACCACAAGTACAACGGCAAGACTTTCTATTCAGGCGTAACAGCACATTGGATAGGGAACACCCACAAATTCTGGTACACACGCAACACCCCCGATGGCACCATCTACGCAATAGTTGACGCCGACAAAAAAGAGCGTCACGAACTGTTCGACCACCAACAGTTGGCAACTGCATTGTCTGAAAAGAGTCGCAAAAATGCAGACCCGGCACATCTCAACCTGACGCAACTTACAACAACCGACAACGCCGACACACTCTATTTTCAATTTTCGGGCCGCAGATGGATGTACGACAAACAGCATGACAGACTTACCGACTGTGGCGAAACATACCGTCGTCAAGGACGTCAGCGCCATTGGATGGAGCGCGACGACGAGAAAGAGGCCCATCCTGTAACCTCGCCCGATGGTAAACACACTGCATACATCAAAGATTGCAACATCTTCGTAAAAGAGCTTGCCACCGGCAAGGAACGCCAACTGAGCATTGATGGCACTCCCGGCAACTACTATTCGGCATATATACATTGGTCGCCCGACAGCCGCAAAGTCGCATCATGCAAAATACGTCCCACAGAAAAACGCTACGTCTACTATGTGGAGTCGTCGCCAAACAACCAATTGCAACCAATATTGCACAAACAGGAGTATGCAAAGCCGGGCGATGAACTGCCATTCAAAGTGCCATGCATCTACCACGTTGAGAGCGGGCAAGCCATCATTCCATCGAGCGAACTTTTCGCACAGCAGTACGAAATACGTCCACCACGATGGGACAGCAACAGCCGCACACTCACATTCGAATACAACCAACGCGGACATCAGGTGTACCGCGTGCTTGAACTTTCTGCCGAGGATGGCGCCGTGCGCCCGATAATAGAAGAGACAAGCGACAAATATGTCAACTACAGTCGCTACTTCCGACACGACCTGCGCGATGGCAAACATATAATATGGATGAGCGAGCGCGACAATTGGAACCACCTGTATATGTACGACCGCACAACCGGCACCCCCACACACCAGATAACAAAAGGCGAATGGTACGTGCGCGACATATTGCGTATCGACGAAGAAGAGCGCATGATATACTTCTCGGCCAACGGAGTAAAAAAGAACGAAGACCCCTACCACATACGTTACTACCGCATAGGCTTTGACGGCAAGGGATTCACCGACCTCACGCCCTCTAAAGGCACACACACAGCAACCTTCTCGCGCGACATGAAATATCTGGTCGATGTCTATTCCACCGTATCAGATGCGCCCGAAGCAGTATTGCGCAACAACGACGGCAAAAAAGTGATGACACTCGAAACTGCAGACATCAGCCGTCTGCTTGCCGAAGGATGGAAAGCACCCGAAGTATTCACAGCCAAAGGACGCGACGGAAAGACAGATATGTGGGGATTGATTGTACGCCCATCGAATTTCGACCCCGACAAGAAATACCCCATTATAGAGTACATCTACCAGGGACCCGGCAGCCACTATGTACCCAAGAAATTCACCCCCTACGACTGGAACATGACCTCAATAGCCGAACTTGGATTTATTGTGGTAATGGTAGACGGAATGGGAACATCGTTCCGTTCGCGCGAATTCGAGAACATCTGCTACCGCAACCTTCAGGACGCAGGCTTGCCCGACCACATAGCATGGATAAAGGCTGCCGCAAAAAAATACCCTTACATGGACATTGAGCGTGTAGGCATATATGGTTGTTCCGCAGGCGGCCAGGAGTCAACCACAGCCGTGCTTCACTACCCCGACTTCTACAAGGCAGCCTATTCAGCCTGCGGATGCCACGACAACCGCATGGATAAAATATGGTGGAACGAACAATGGCTGGGTTACCCCGTAGGCGAGCAATACAAAAAGAGTTCAAACACCGAGAATGCTCATCTTCTGCGTCGTCCGCTGATGCTTGTCGTTGGAGAGATGGACGACAATGTCGACCCTGCATCGACCATGCAATTGGCCAACGCGCTCATAAAGGCCGGAAAAGATTTTGAACTTGTGGTAATTCCCGGAGCACGCCACACTATGGGCGAATCTTTCGGCGAACACAAAAGATACGATTTCTTTGTCAGACACCTGTTGGGAGTGAACCCTCCCAAATGGGATGAGATAAAATAGGAAATTATTACAGTGACCATCATTGATGGGGGGGGGCAAAGTTTTTACGACAACAGAACCCCGACGTACTGCAGCAATAAAGCGCAAAAGAGCGGCCCGATGGGTCGCTCTTCTATGTTTATAAGAATAATGAGATTACTCTTCGAATCCGTTGGGATTGTTCTTCTGCCAGTTCCAGCTGTCGCGGCACATCTCTTCGATACCGAATTCAGCCTTCCAGCCGAGTTCTGCCTCAGCCTTAGCAGGGTTACAGTAGCATGTAGCGATGTCACCCGGACGGCGGGGCTTGATTGAATAGGGAACGGGTACTTCGTTAACCTTCTCAAAAGCCTTAACGACGTCGAGAACTGAATAACCCTGACCTGTACCGATGTTGTAAACAGCAGCACCCTTATTCTCAACGATAGCCTTCAACGCTGCAACGTGAGCGCGTGCGAGGTCAACTACGTGAATGTAGTCGCGTACACCTGTACCATCGTGTGTGTCGTAGTCGTCGCCAAATACACCAAGCTCAGCACGCTTGCCTACTGCTGTCTGTGTTATGTAGGGCATAAGGTTGTTGGGGATACCGTTGGGGTTCTCGCCGATAGTACCGCTCTTGTGGGCACCGATGGGGTTGAAGTAACGGAGAAGAACTACGTTCCACTCGTTATCAGCCTTCTGCACATCCAAAAGAACCTCTTCGAGCATAGACTTTGTCTGTCCGTAGGGGTTGGTGCATTTGCCTTTGGGGCACTCCTCTGTGATGGGAATGATGGCAGGGTCGCCATATACGGTAGCACTTGACGAGAAAATGATGTTCTTGCAACCATTCTGACGCATTACATCTACAAGCACGAATGTACCGTTCATATTATTCTCGTAGTACTCGAGAGGCTTTGCGCAGCTCTCGCCCACAGCCTTAAGGCCTGCAAAGTGGATACATGCATCGAACTTGTGCTCGTCGAATACTTTCTGCAATCCCTCGCGGTCGCGAATGTCAACCTTGTAGAAAGGAACCTCCTTGCCGATGATCTTTGCAACGCGCTGCAACGAAATAGGAGAAGCGTTATACAAGTTGTCAACTACTACTGCATCGTGTCCGGCCTCTACAAGCTCAATCAAGGTGTGGCTACCGATGAAGCCAGCACCACCAGTTAATAAGATTTTCATTTTCGTTAGTTTATAATAGTTTATAAATTTGCTATTGCTATATAATTCCCCTTAAGGTATAATATAAATATAAATTATCGCAAATTTACAACTTTTTATGCAACATCAAAATTATTAATGGGTTTTATTGCTATTTGCTGTTTAAAATCGAACGGCGACAAACAATCGTTAAACGACAAAATTCTTCCCCAGAAGCAGCGCCACGTTACATATTTCAATATTTTTCAATAAAACCCGGAAAAGAACAACGAAATATTAATAAAATTTACTTCTTTTGCAGTAGAAAGGAATAACAAAAAATATAAGCCTTATGAAACGAGTTTTATTATCTATGATTATGGCCATAGTAGCCACCCTTGCAATAAAGGCAAATGACACATGGCCCATTACACTTACTGCGGAAGACGGACTTCCCGGTGAGAAAGTTTCGATGTATAAGAGATATACATCAAGAGTCTTCACATTCGACGAGCCTACATCAAAGCTCCGCATCACCATGTGCGGAACAACAAGCACTATGACAGGAAGCAACTCAGCCGGACGTATTTCCAACGGCCCCGGATACCCCTATGTAACTTTTGCCGAGTTAAGAGTGCTTGATGCAAGCGGAGAGCAGATTCCCTATACCGCCACCACCAACGCCCTCGCAGATGGTTCAAGTTCGATAGAGGCGCTGAGCGACGGCGACACTTTGACATTTTTTCAGAGTACAACAGGAAAGGGAACATACGGAGGCGACTACCACCACATTGAACTGACCTTCGAGAACCCCATCAACAGTTTCTCGGTTGAGTGGGACTCACATTATTACATGTACACCACCCTGCCCGAATATGTGGGACTTACACCCGGAACAGACTACATCCCCTACCCCGAGCAAAATCTGTCGCTTGAGAAAGTTACAAGCATAGAGGAGCTTAAGAACGAGACAAGCCTGTTCCTGCTCGAAGGACACTCCGATGAGTATTACTACGAATCGTACAAACAGACATTCGCCGGTGGAGGATTTTTTGAATCGCCCTATTTGGCAACCTCTAAACCTTCAGCAGCAGGTCTTTTCACACTTATTCCCGTAAAGGGCAAGGAAAATACATACAAAGTCTCATTTTTCAACCGCGAACGCTACATTACAGCTGTAAAAAGCACAGGTCCCCTCCATTGGACTCCCCTCGAAAGTTCAGCAGCCGAAATAACATTCAAGCAGTTGGGTGATGGCACTTTCGAACTTACCACCAACGACGACTGGCTCCTCATTGTAGAGGATGCCTACATGAGAATGAACGTTCTTGGAAACTCCGAAGAGGGAAAAATGGCAAGCAAACGCCCCTTCAGCAGCAAATTCACCATCCACAAGGCAAACATCAGTCCCGCATCGGTTGTCAACCGCATACAAACGACCATCGACGAGGCTGAAAGAAGAATTGCCATGTACCACAAAAGCATGGCTTCGGAGCAGACACTCGAGAACAAGCTCAAAAAGACCATAGAAAGCGCAAAGAATCAGATAATCAATCCTCCGCTCACATATTCTGAATTTGCAAATTTTGCAGCGGAATTCAATGCACAGTTGAATGAGTATGTTTCCACTTATGCCTACCTGTTTGTAGACTCAATGCTTTACATCTACGACCAGTTTGAGATGAAAGAGCTTCCTACATCAAGCGATCCGCTCTGGGAGCTTGGCACATTCCCCGACACATACGCAAGCTATCTGGAACTGCTTGCCATTGACCTTGCCGAAGCTGTGATAAACAGCCGTTACCTTACAGAACTGGACGAGTGTATCGATGAGCTGAAAAAAAGTCTGGACAACTTCTGGGCTTCGCGCATTTCATGTATAGCAGCAGTGCCTTTCAAGGTGGGAACAACTAACGACGGACTTCCCGGCACATTGCAGTCAAATGGTTCATACTTGTGGAGATCGCCTCTCTACTACCTTGAGAAGCCTGTGTCAGAGCTGCGCTTCACTGTTGTAAAGACAAACAACGGAGAATCGTACCTGGGTTACGACATTCCTGCAATTGCAGAGTTTGAGATTTACGACAAATTCGGACGCAAAGTCAACATCACCGAAGACATGATAACCGTAAATTCATTGACCACATTTGGCGGTTCTACAATCGGCAAGATGCTCGACGGACAGATAAACACATACTACTGCGGAGCAGTACCCGACAAAACCGACGTCCACGGATATGCCAACGACCCGCAATATTGCTACATCGACGTTAAACTGCCCGAAGAGATGAACGCATTCAGCTATTCACAGCAGGGATACTCGGTAGGTACACGTGTACCCGTAGAATTCATTTTCAGCCAATATGGCGAGAAAGTAGACCCCGAAGTTATCAGATTCCGCGATGCGAACAAGGTGGCAGAAGGCACATATGTAATAGAGAACGCATTTGACGGATTTGCTAAAAACGGCAACTCAAAAATGGCAATGCGCTGCGTGAAGAACGAGAACAGCGACCTCAACGGCAACTACACATTCAAGTGGGAGGCATCTCCTATGGGCTACGTTGAAATGGACTCTGCATTCTGCTTCCAGCTGATTTCTGCTGAAATGCTCGATGGCGGCGAAAAGGACACATACTACATAAAGAATGTAGCAACCGGCGAGTACCTGGGAAGCAGCGAACTCAATGCCCCCATTGCCTCTACCGTTGAACGCGGAACAGCATTCAAAATAATCTATCGCGGCGATGCCTCATTTGAGATTGTGAACGCCGCAGATGAGAGCAAGGCATTGTATATCAGCAACCACAACAATGGCGATGCAACCATAGGCGACGTTGTTTACAACACTTACGCCGAAGAATATTCAAGATGGAACCTGCGTCTGCTCAATTCAAACCCCACAGCAATATCGGCACCTGTGGCAGAGGGCGACGAAATAGTTTCTGTACATTATTACACTCCTGCGGGCATTTCAGTCAAAGCCCCCGTCAAAGGCATGAACATTGTAAAATATGTATATGCCAACGGAGTAATCAAGAGCGAAAAGATATACAAATAGTTTAAAACAGTCATGCTCCCCAAGGCGTTTTTCGCGCCTTGGGGAGCATTGTTTACGCCAGCTTTGTAAAGAAAAAACAGAGATATTTAAACAAGTGCTTATTTTACCTTGAAAATAGTTTGCGGATTAAAAAAAATAATCTAACTTTGCAACCCGAATGGCAAAAACCCTTGAATAGTAAACATAAAAATATATAAACGATGAAAAGAACATTCCAACCCTCTAACAGAAAGAGAAAGAACAAGCACGGTTTTCGTGAGAGAATGGCGACAAAGAACGGTCGTCGTGTTTTGGCAGCCCGTCGAGCTAAAGGACGCGCTAAGCTGACAGTTTCAGACGAGTATAACGGCAAGAAAAAATAAGCCGACATTTATAAGCTAAAATGGGATGACTGACACAACAGTAATCCCATTTTTTATTTTACACAGACTGGACTTACTCAAGCGCTCTATCGCAATAACTTTCCGCTTCATGCCATTTACGGCACATTCAAAAGAAATAGGTAGCAGTTTAGGAGAAAAACAAATAAATTATTTTGTACTACTCGCCACATACACTATTTTTGTAGGTTGAAACAAACACAAGAAAAATAGCATCATGCCTGTTATAAAATACGAGAATGTAGACATACACCTCGACTCGAAAATCATACTCGAGGATGTTAATTTCACCCTGAAAGCGGGAGATTTTGCCTACATAACCGGTGCCGTCGGCTCCGGAAAATCGACATTACTAAAAAGCATCTACGGCGAAGTAGACATACACAGCGGAAAGGCCATTCTTTTTGACGAATTTATGCTGAAAGGGCTGCGACGCAGCAAACTGCCGGCACTCAGAAAGCGCATGGGTATAGTATTCCAGGACTTTCAGCTGCTCATAGACCGCACGGTACACGACAATCTTGACTTTGTGCTGAAATGCACCGGCTGGAAAAACAAGACCGAACGCGAGAAACGCATTCAAGAGGTACTCGACCTTGTGGGACTGCCGCAAAAAGGCTACAAAATGCCGCACGAGCTATCGGGAGGCGAACAGCAACGCATAGTTATAGCCCGCGCCATACTCAACCATCCCACACTGCTGCTTGCAGACGAACCGACAGGAAACCTTGACAACGAAACAGGAAACAACATCATGAGACTGTTGCACCGTATATGCAAGGAGGAGAACACAGCGGTGCTGATGATTACCCACAACGAACAGTGGCTGACAACATACCCGGGAATAGAATTCCAGTGTAAGGAGAAGAAGATAATAGAAATAAACAGAGAGACAGAGAGTCCCGGAGAAGCAATCATCGCAGAGGACGAACAACAATAGTATAAATAAAAAAACAACAATATATGAAAGTAATGAAATTCGGCGGAACCTCAGTTGGCTCTGCCACACGCATGAAAGGCGTAGTAGAACTCGTAAACGACGGAGAGACAAAAATTGTGGTACTGTCAGCAATGTCAGGAACAACAAATGCACTCATCGAGTTCACAAACTACCTGCGCAACGGCAATGCAATAGGTGCGGTTGAACACATCACAAACCTGCAGAACAAATATCGCCAGACAATAAAGGAGCTCTATAGCGACGAAAAATACTCAGCAATGGCAAACGAAAAGGTTGGAGAGATATTCAACCACCTGCGTTCGCTTGCATCGCAGCCCCTCACATCGGACAACGAGAAAGAGATTGTTGCACAAGGCGAAATGATGTCGACCAACATGGTAGCCATCTACATGGCAGAACAGGGCATCAACAGCGCACTGCTCAACTCACTTGACTTCATGCGTCTGAAGGCAAACGAAGAGCCCGACATGGAGTATCTGGCAACAAACCTCAACCCCCTTATCGAAAGCCGTACCGATGGCAAGATATACATCGCTCAGGGCTTCATCTGCATGGACAGCGAGAACCGCATTTCCAACCTTCAGCGCGGCGGCAGCGACTACACAGCCACACTGATAGGCGCAGCACTGCAGGTAGAGGAGATACAGATATGGACAGACATCGACGGCATGCACAACAACGATCCCCGTATTGTGGAGGGTACACGCCCCGTACGCCATCTGCAATTCGAAGAGTCGGCCGAGCTTGCATACTTCGGAGCAAAGATTCTGCACCCCACCTGTATACTTCCCGCCAAGCTTGCCGGCGTCCCCGTGCGTCTGCTCAACACCATGGACCCCAAAGCCGAGGGTACACTCATCGACAACAACCTCACAGAGCCCGGAACAATCAAGGCCATTGCTGCAAAAGACAACATCACTGCAATCAAGATTAAATCGGGACGCATGTTGCTTGCATACGGTTTCCTGCGCAAGGTATTCGAAATCTTTGAGAGCTACCGCACATCGATAGATATGATTTGTACATCGGAGGTGGGCGTATCAATGTCAATCGACAACGCCAACCGTCTGGAGGAGATTACCAACGAACTGCAGAAATATGGCACCGTAACAGTAGACAAAGATATGTGTATTATCTGCGTAGTAGGTAACCTCACATGGGAGAACACCGGATTCGAGTCACGCGCGATGGAGGCAATGAAGGACATTCCCGTACGCATGGTATCATACGGTGGCAGCAACTACAACATTTCGTTCCTCATCCGCATGGAAGACAAAGAGAAGGCCCTGCGTGCACTGAGCAAACAAATTTTCAACTAATCGCGCCCGAAAGAAGATGAACAGATTCCCTACAAACAAATTCGCCGCAATAGAGACACCATTCTATTACTACGACGTAGAACTGCTCAAAAAGACACTTGACAGCGCCATCGGTGAAGCCTCAAAGCACGAAGGATTCCACATACACTATGCCATTAAGGCAAACTTCAACCCAAAACTGCTGCAAATAATTAATGCGGCAGGCATGGGAGCCGACTGCGTAAGCGGTGGCGAGGTAAAGGCAGCATTGGCAGCAGGAATACCGGCTGAAAAGATTGTATTTGCAGGTGTTGGAAAGACCGAGAAGGAGATACGTCTGTCGCTGGAGGCAGGTATCTTCTGCTTCAACGTAGAGTCTTTGCCCGAGGCTGAACTTATAAACGAGCTTGCTGCCGAGTATGGTAAGAACGCTCAGATAGCCATCAGAGTAAACCCCGGCGTAGGAGCGCACACACATGCCAACATAACCACAGGACTTGCCGAGAATAAATTCGGTATCAACTACGAACTTTTAGGCGAAACCATCGACACGATAGGAGAGTTCAAAAACATAACTCTTGTGGGACTGCACTTCCACATTGGTTCGCAGATACTGGAGATGGAAGATTTTGCGGTACTGTGTAACCGCATAAACGAGATACAAGAGATGCTCGAAAACGAAAAAGGCATAGTGCTGCCCCACCTGAACGTTGGTGGCGGACTGGGCATCGACTACAACGAGCCTGAGAAAAACCCCATCCCCGACTTTGCAACATATTTTGCGACATATGCAAGCAGTCTCAAACGCCGCGAAGGCCAGCAGGTACACTTCGAGCTTGGACGCAGCATTGTGGGACAGTGTGGTACATTAGTATCCCGTGTGACATACGTGAAGCATGGCACATGCAAGAAGTTTGTCATAATAGATGCCGGAATGAACGACCTTGTTCGCCCTGCACTCTACCAGGCTTACCACGAAATAGAAAACCTCAGTTCAGATGGTGCAGCCGAGAAGTACGACATTGTAGGCCCCATCTGCGAGTCGTCAGACGTGTTTGCAAAGGATAGAAGCCTGCCACAGACCAAACGTGGCGACATTATTGCCATTCACTCGGCAGGAGCCTACGGCGAAGCTATGTCATTCGGTTACAACTGCCGCGAACTGGCAAAAGCCTATCTGTCAACAGAAATCTAAGAGAAAGAGTGCTGCACGACAGTGCAGCACAATATCAATAAAAAGGAAACGGACTCCGATGGAGTCCGTTTCCTTTTTATTGATATATGCAGGAGATTCTTATACAAGAGTCTCAACCACTTTCATAATCTCAAGACCTACCGCATCAGCCTCCTCCTGTGTGGGAGCCTCTGAATAGACGCGGATGATAGGCTCTGTGTTACTCTTTCTCAAGTGCACCCATCTGTCAGCGAAGTCGAGCTTAACGCCGTCGATGTCGTTGATGACAGCCTTGCCTGTGTAAAGTTCCTTAATCTTCACAAGAATTGCGTCAACATCTGTACCAGGCTGCAGGTCGATTCTGTTCTTGCCCATGAAATATGCAGGGTATGTAGCACGAAGCTCGCTCACTGTCTTACCCTCGTGTGCAAGATGGCTGAGGAAAAGACCGATACCGACAAGAGCGTCACGGCCATAGTGGCTTTCGGGATAGATAACTCCACCGTTACCCTCACCACCGATAACAGCGCCTGTCTCCTTCATCAGTGTAACAACGTTCACCTCACCCACTGCAGAAGCTGCATACTGGCCACCACGGGCAGCAGTAACGTCACGCAATGCACGTGTAGAACTGAGGTTCGAAACAGTGTTTCCGGGAGTGTGTTTGAGCACGTAGTCGGCAACAGAAACCAAAGTATACTCCTCTCCGTACATTTCGCCATTCTCGCAGATGATAGCCAAACGGTCAACGTCGGGGTCAACAACAAAAGCAACGTCATTGCCACCCTTCGCCATCAGCCCCATGATGTCTGTGAGGTTCTTTGCAAGGGGTTCGGGATTGTGCTGGAAGTCACCAGTGGGGTCGCAATAGAGTTTCTCCACGCTCTTCACGCCAAGCTGCTCGAGAAGCATAGGAAGCACTACTCCACCAACTGAATTCACGCAGTCGATAGCAACTTTGAATCCAGCCTTCTTGATAGCCTCAACATCCACCAAAGGAAGTGCAAGCACAGCATCGATATGTTTCTGATTATATGTTTCGTCCAAACGATATTTACCAAGAGTCTCCACATCAGCATAAAGGAACTCCTCGGCCTCGGCAATGCGAAGAACCTCCTGACCCTCTGCTGCATTGAGGAACTCACCCTTTTCATTCAGAAGTTTAAGAGCATTCCACTGACGGGGGTTGTGACTCGCTGTGAGGATGATACCTCCGCATGCGCCCTCCATTGTCACTGCAAGTTCGGTTGTAGGGGTAGAAGCAAGACCGATGTCTACCACATCGAAGCCCATGCCCATAAGTGTTCCGCAAACTATCTTGTTGACCATATCTCCGGAAAGACGAGCGTCACGACCAACAACGATCTTGTTGCTCTGCTTTGTAGTTGTCTTACGTATCAGCGCAGCATACGCCGATGTTAATTTCACAACATCCAGAGGTGTCAGCCCTTCGTCGGCGTGACCACCAATGGTTCCTCTGATTCCTGAAATTGATTTAATTAGTGTCATATAATTTATCGGGTATAAAAGTTATCTGATAGAAACAGGGATAAACATACGAAGTAGCATTCGATGTTCCCTTTGAGTGAGGTACTATCAAGTTGACCTTGGCGTATTCTGCCGAATTGCGTGTCAGATAGATGTAGGGCAAAGGTGTTATCCAGCCTGTGGGAACGTAGCTGCCATACATATTGTTCATGTATCCGCTGGTAAATGTAGCCGAGTATGAACCGTGTGAAAACTTGACACGCATGTGGTCGGGGTTGTCTGTATCCCATATGTTACCGTTTATGGTATCGCCGTCAAGAATGTTGTACTCGAAGAAACGTGCCATGATGTTGAGTGTTTCGCCCTCGTTCATTTTGCGGGCACCGGCAACATCTCTGGGGTTACGGATTATCTGCATGTAGACTCCGTCGATAAGTACATATTCATTGTTGGCAAGGTCGGTTACCGAATCTTTCTCTATAAACTCCTTGAGAGTGATGACATTTATGCCCTCGCTGCGGATATACGACTTTATGGCACGCGATTCACGGTCCTTCATATCGGAATATGAAACCTCGTCGTCACATGCTACAAAGAGCATAGCCAACACCGGCAAAATCATCAGAAATAATTTTTTCATCCTTTCGTATTCTATGATAGGTATTTAAAAGACGGAAACCGCACTATATATATTTGCCTGCCCCTGAGGTAAGAAACCCCCGTGCAATGTCTACACATCCGCCCTATTCTACTATAATGGTTACAATCAAGAGCAAAGATAAGGCAAAAGCAATAGAAACGGAAATTTTCGCTCTGTTTTTAGAGAGTTTTTAAAGAGCCTTTACATTTTTTTATTCTGCTGCCGCAAATGAAGCTACTCTGTAAGTTCGCGCGAGTAGTCGGCAAGCGCCTTTTCAAAGAGCTGCACAGCCTCGTCCATGGTGCCGCGAACCTCGCCGCCGGAGGCATTCTTGTGGCCGCCGCCACTGAAAAATTTCTCGGCAACCTTGTTGCAGGGGAAGTCGTCGACGCTGCGAAGCGACACATTCACTTTTCCCGGCATCTCTTCGCGGAGGAAACAGCTGAAACGCACACCTTTTATCTGTAAAGGCATATTCACAATACCCTCAGTGTCGCCCTTCGCTGCATGGAAGCGCATGAATTCATCGTATGTGAGAGTAATAAGAGCTGCATTATATTCGGGGAAATAGCGCAGCTTCTCGTACATCATGAATCCCAGCAAACGCATACGGGAGAATGAGTAATTGTAGAAGACACGACGATAGATCAAGTCTTTGTCGATACCTTTTGAAATCAGCTCTGCCACTATATGATAGACCTCTTTGCGGCCCGAAGCATAAGCAAAGTTACCGGTATCTGTCATTATGCCGGTGTATATGCACTCGGCAATGGAAGCATCTATTCTATCAGCCTCACCCATCTGCCACAAAACCTTGAATACCAATTCGGCAGTTGAGCATGCCTCGGGATGCGAAATAGAGATATCAAATACATTGTCGGGGGCAAGATGGTGGTCGATAAGCACTCTCTTAGTAGGAAGTTCGGCTACAACCTTTCCAACCTCATCTATTCGTGAAAGAGAGTTGAAATCGAGGCAGAAGAAGAGGTCGGCATTTTTCAGAACCTCTTCGGCAGCCGCAACATTCTTGTCATAGACAAGAACATCGGCTATGGAGGGCATCCATGCAAGGAAAGGAGGATAATCGTTGGGAACAACAACCGTAGCCTTCTTACCACAGGCTTTGAGAAAGAGCGACAATGCCAACGAAGAGCCCATAGCATCGCCATCGGGACGACTATGAGTAAGCACCACGCAATCGGTACATTCTGCCAAAAGCTGTTTGAGATTCTCTATTTTTCTATCGTCGACACTTCTTACCAACATATTCTTTCTGTTTTATCAATTATTATCCTTGTCGCCCTCGACAAATTTCTTTACGGCAATATTGGTGCCATCATATTCAACGTAGGTAAACTCTGAAATCCAGTCACCCAGGATTATGCAACGCGAAGTGTCGGAGAGCATTACATCCGCATCGCAGTGACGATGACCGAAGATGAAGCAATCCACCGATTCGTGTTTCTGAAGATATTTTCGCGCATAGGTCATACACGACTCATTCTCGACGCCACGGAAGGGAATGTCGCCGTTGAGTTTGTGCTTGCGCATGCTGTGCGATGCCCACCAATGTCCGAAGTTCAAAGCCCAGCGAGGATGCACAAAAAACGAGAACATACGTTGGAGAAATGGGCTGTGGAAGATGGCGCGAAGAACAGCAAAATTGGATTCACCGGCAAATTCATCGCCATGAGCAAGGAAAAATTCCCGACCATAAATTTCGGTAAGCAATGGTTCGCGGTGTATTATCATTCCACACTCTTTCTCCAGATAATCCTTGCACCAAAGGTCGTGATTACCGGGGAAGAAATGCACCTCTACACCACTGTCAGTCAGTTCCGATATTTTTCCGAGAAAACGGGTAAAGCCCTTGGGTACCACATATTTATACTCGTACCAAAAGTCGAACATATCACCCAGCATATATATAGCCGCAGCCTCGCTCTTGATTTTGTTCAGGAACGAAACAAGGCGACGTTCGTGGGTGCGGCTGTGCTCTATTGCCCATGAGCCCAAATGTGCGTCGGAGAGGAAATATACTTTTCTGTTCATAGCTGTTCGCAGATTACAGGAATCCTAATTCAAGTTTGGCCTCCTCGCTCATCAGGTCCTGACTCCACTCAGGCTCAAAGACGAGGTTCAGTTCGAGTTTGGAAACCTCGGCAATAGACTCGACCTTCTGTCTGACATCCTCCATCATGAAATCTGCCGCAGGGCAGTTGGGGGCTGTCAGTGTCATATCTATTTCAACAGCATTCTCCTCTTTCACTTCTATTCGGTAGATAAGTCCCAGTTCGTATATGTTTACCGGTATTTCGGGGTCATATACGGTCTTTAGCATTGAGACTATTTTCTGCTCTAACTGATATTTTTCGTCCATAATTCATCGTCTGCATGTGGCAAATACCCTGAAAGAGGGGCATAAGCACACAACAGCATACTATTAACTTGTTTGTAATTTTCTGTAACTGTTTCTACAACCGACCTTCGTCCTTGTAGCTGTAAAAGCGCCTGTCGGTAAATATAATGTGGTCGAGGAAACGGATGTTCATCACCGCGCAGGCAGAAGCAATACTTTTGGTAAGTCTGTCGTCCTCAGCGCTGGGCTTAAGACTGCCCGAAGGGTGATTGTGACAGAGTGCCATTCCGGTTGCGCGTTTCAACAAAGCTTCGCGCAGTACGCAACGTATGTCAACCGTAGTACCGGTGTATCCGCCGCTGCCCACCTTCACACTGTCAATGACGCGGTTCATATTGTTGAGAAGCAGCACATGACACTCTTCGATGGGGAGGTCGCACATCAACGGGTAGAAATAATCGTAGACATCCTGCGAACATCTCACCTTGAAATGTTCGTCACGTTCATCCTTTTGTCTGCGTTTCCACAATTCACAGGCAGCAATTATGGTTATAGCCTTTGCCAAGCCTATGCCTTTGAAGCGGCAGAGGTCGTCCACTGTAAGTTTCGAGAGTTCCGCGATGCTGTCGTTACATGAGGCCAGCACCTTTTTCATAAGTTCTACCGCAGACTCCTCGGCATTGCCCGAGCCAATTAGTATGGCAAGAAGTTCGGACTTGCTCAACGACGAAGCACCGTTGCGCAATACCTTCTCGCGCGGGCGCTCATCCTCGGGCCACTCTCTGATACTAAGTTTCTTATTCTGTTCCAACCCTTTATCCTCGATTGTAGAGTTTTGTCAATTTTGCTTTTGTTTCAAGCGGTTCGCGCAGTATCAGCTTGCGCCACACTGCCTTCATAAAGCCTGTGCCGTATCCTGTAATCTGCACTATGGCTGTCACCACAGAGAGTGCAGCCACCTTCAGGCTTCTGTTCTTTGCCAACGAATCGCCGAATATCAGCAATATATACAGCAACGGCAACAGCAACAGTGCGGGCATAAAGATGGATGCTATCAGCAGTGCCGCGCCCATCACCAGCATCAGTGCAGGCAGAGCGTGTACCAGTTTCAACGAACCGGGGTGCTTTATTTTCAGCCATATTCGCGCCTGTCCGAAGTTGTTCACCTGCTTGAAGAAGCGGCTAAGGTCGACGCGACGTTTGTGGTAGACAAAGGCCTCGCGTATCAGACGTATCTTGAAACCTGCAGCTCTGATTCTAAGGCTGAGGTCGATATCCTCGCCCATCATATCCTCGAACCCACCAACTTTGTCGTAGACCTCTTTCGAAAGTCCCATATTGAAGGTACGGGGACAGAATTTCTCCATCACCGCCTTGCCGCCGCGTATGCCACCGGTTGTCCAGAAAGAGGTCATCGAGTGGTTGACAGCCTTCTGCATGTCATTGAAAGAGCTGTCTGCCGCATCGGGGCCACCGAAGCAATCGGCATATTCGGCACTCATTGCCTCCTGCAATTTTTCGAAGTAGCAAGGGGGCAATATCACGTCCGAGTCGAAAAAGAGCATGTAGTCGCCGGTTGCACGTTCAAGACCATAGTTGCGTGTGTCGCTGCGTCCCGAATTGGGTTTATAGTAGTAGTGGATAGGAAAAAATGAACGATAGTGATCAAGTAAATAATCACATCGTTCATTTGAACCGTCCTCTATTATCAGCAGCTCGAAAGGCTTTACTGTCTGCGCACAAAGGCTTTCCAGAAGTTCTTTTACTTCGTTTGCTCTATTGTAGACAGGTATTATAATAGAGTATAACAAGACTTTTGCTTTATAAATTCGTTCCTAAATAGAATTATGCTTTTACGCGGCCAACGTAAGCACCGTCGCGTGTGTCAACCTCTACGAGCTCACCTTCGTTGATGAAGAGGGGAACACGGATTTCTGCACCTGTTTCGAGTGTTGCGGGCTTTGTTGTGTTGGTAGCTGTGTCACCCTTGAGTCCGGGCTCTGTGTATGTGATTGCGAGAACCACCTTGATAGGCATATCAGCGAAAAGTACAGTCTCGGTTGTTGCATCTGTTACAACCTCGAGTACCATACCCTCTTTCATGTATGCTACACCGTTAATCTGATGCGCGGGGATGGGAATCTGCTCGTATGTTTCCTGGTTCATGAAGATGTAGTCCTCACCCTCCTGATAGAGATACTGGTAGGGGCGACGCTCTACACGTACATCCTCGAGTTTCTCACCGATGTTGAAACGGCGCTCAAGAACGTAACCATCTACGATATCTTTCAGCTTTGTACGCATAAAAGTGTTTCCTTTACCGGGTTTTACGTGGAGGAAGTCTATACAAAAATACAACTTGCCATCCATACGGATTGCGGTTCCGATTTTAATGTCTTGTGCATTAATCATAACTATATTGCTTTATTTATTAAGTTTGGTTCTATTTTGGTGTGCAAATATACTCAAAATAGTGCAATTCCACAATTTTGAAGCAAGGTTTATTCATGTTCACCCACAAACAGACAGCGATGGCTGCGGAATTCCGCAGCCATCGCCGGCAAATATCGATGTTTTTTACTTTTTGATAGTAAAGGGTTTGTCCACAATTTTCTCTTCTGTATTGGGAGGAGAAACAATCAGGAGCGAACATCCGTGAGGAGCAACCTCCTCTTCGTAACGATCGCGGGGACCGATTTCGGCAACATCCTTCTGACGCCATACGTCACGCACTGTAATCTTCTTGCTCCACAAGCCGAGTGTACGGGGAGTAAAACCGATTTTCTTGGGTTCTGTTGAGGTATTGAAAAGACCTACTGCAAGGTTGCCATTCTCCAGAATCTTCACATACACCACATAGCCGTCGCCACGGAAGTAGGGAACACCACGCATACCGAGCGGATCCTGGCAAATATCGTTAACCTCGTAGTTGCAGAGCAGGCTGAGAGTAAAGTCATCCATCTGCGCAATGTCGCAACCGATGAGGAAGGGTGAAGAGAAGAGCGCCCACAGCGAAATGTGAGTGTACTGCTCGTCGGGTGTAAGGCGTGTATAGTGGAGATTGGGACCCCATCCCACCATACCTACAACCAGCATATCAGCGTCTGCCCAATGTCCGGGGCCACTGAATGCCGGCCAGCGGTCCTGAGGACCGAAACCGATACGCACAATACTGCTCCATGTATCAAAAATATCATCTGTTGTACGCCAACACTGAGTCAGTTTCGACCATGTGCGAGCCATTGCAAAGGGGTCTGAACCTGAGATACTCAACGCAATGTCACGTCCTGTCGCACGCAAAGCATCTGCCATCTCTTTTGTATAGTAATAGTCATTGGGGTTCCAGTCATATTTCAAGTAGTCGATACCCCAGTCGGCCCACTGTTTCGCATCCTGCTCGGCAAATGAGTATGCGCCATGATAGCGGAAATAGCCACTGTGAAGCTTCTTGTTGGGATCCTCGAGCTTGTAGTTCTCGTCGCAAACGCCTTTTTCTATCCACTCGTACTTGCCCTCGGGGTTATCGCACTGTGTACCAATATGTCCGAGATATGTACATACCCAGGGAGCAGAGTAGATACCTGCCTTAAGACCCATATTATGGATAGTGTCGACAAGACCTTTTATATCTTCGAATTTCTTGTTTGGCTGAATAGCATTGTATTTGCCACCGCGGATACCCTGCCATCCGTCGTCGATGTTAATGTATGTGTAGCCATAGTTTGCAAGACCTTTGTCCACCATTGCCCTTGCCGAACTGAGAACCTTCTCCTGGCTGACGCTCTTGCCCCAGCAGTTCCAGCTGTTCCAACCCATGGGAGGCGTGAGAAGAATATCCTCGCCAACTACGATACGAAGGTCGCGTTCAGCCTCACCCAGACTGTTCTTGGCGCGAAGAGTCACATTATATGTACCCTTCTTCTTGAGTACACCGGTGATGATACCTGTCTTTTCGTCCAGTTTGAGTCCTTTGGGCAGCCCCTCGGCAGAGAAAGTCATGGGACGAATACCTGTTGCAGCAATCGTGTAACGGAATTCAGCCTTGGGACGAACACCGAATACACGCGCGCTGTTGATACGCGGAGTGCTGGGCGCAGGCGGAGTCAGGATATACTTTGAGTTATCGGGTGCAGTCGCCTTCTTCTCCTGAGCGGCAACATGCTGCGGCAAAATTGACATTGCCGCAAACAAAAGCAGGAACAATCCTGTTGCGTAACGTTTCATACTGTTTTTATTTTATTATTGATTATTTTTATTCATTACACTTCGGCAAAAATAATAATTTAATTTTACATAAACGAGCAATAAGACAAAAAAAAGAAAAGATCCGCCTTCAAAAAGGCAGACCTTAGACCGTTGCAGCTGCGTGGTATTAGCGACGCAAGCCCAATTTTGCAACGATGGCACGGTAACGCTCAATGTCACGGCTCTTCAAGTAGTTGAGAAGTGCGCGACGCTTACCTACCAACATTGTCAAAGCTCTCTGTGTGCTATAATCTTTACGGTTAGCTTTGAGGTGTTCCGTCAAATGGGCAATACGGTATGAAAACAAAGCTATCTGGCTCTCTGCTGAACCAGTATCAGTGTTAGACTTTCCGTAGTTACCAAAGATTTCTTGTTTTTTAGCTGAATCTAAGTACATAAACTTTTGTTTTAAAAATGTGTTACTTTTCTTTTAGCGGCGCAAAGGTACGCATAATTTTCGGAAAAACAACCATTAACAATCTTTTTTATTCAAAAGATACAAAAATATTCTCTTTTCGCCATTGCTTGTATATAAAATAGGAGCTATTCTCGATATTTTGTTGTACCTTTGCAGGCAAAATTCAAAGAAACAGCAAATATTATGCAGGATATTAGAAACATAGCCATCATCGCGCACGTCGATCATGGAAAGACCACACTGGTTGACAAAATGATGTTGGCAGGCAATCTGCTCAAAGAGCAGAACAACGACGCGCTGACACTTGACAACAACGATCTTGAGCGCGAAAGAGGTATAACCATCCTCTCGAAGAACGTATCCATCGAGTACAAAAATACAAAAATCAACATAATAGACACCCCGGGACACTCCGACTTCGGCGGAGAGGTTGAACGCGTACTGAACATGGCAGACGGCTGTCTGCTCCTGGTAGACGCATTCGAAGGCCCCATGCCCCAGACACGCTTCGTATTGCAAAAGGCACTGCAGATAGGACTTAAGCCCATCGTAGTTGTAAACAAGGTGGACAAGCCCAACTGTCGTCCCGACGAGGTTCACGAAATGGTGTTCGACCTGATGTTCTCACTGGAAGCGACCGAAGAGCAGCTCGATTTCCCCGTAATCTTCGGTTCGGCAAAGAACAACTGGATGAGTACCGACTGGCGCAAGCAGACAGACAGCATCACTCCTTTGCTCGATGCGATAATCGAGCACATCCCCGCGCCCGAGTTTAACGACGGTACACCTCAGATGCTCATCACCTCGCTCGACTACTCGCCCTACACCGGCCGTATAGCCATAGGACGCGTACACCGCGGCACACTCAACGAGGGAAGCAATGCCACCCTTGTCAACCGCAACGGCGAGCAGACAAAAGTAAAAATCAAGGAGCTGCACACGTTCGAAGGCCTTGGCCGCGCACGCGCCGCAAGCGTAAGCTGCGGTGACATCTGTGCCATTGTTGGACTTGACAAGTTTGAGATTGGCGACACCATCTGCGACTTCGAGAACCCCGAGGCACTGCCCCCCATCAGCATCGACGAGCCTACAATGAGTATGCTCTTCACCATAAACGACTCGCCCTTCTTCGGCAAAGAGGGTAAATTTGTAACCTCGCGCCACATTCAGGAGCGTCTCGACAAGGAGCTCGACAAGAACCTTGCCCTGCGTGTCAGCAAATCGCCCGAAGAGGACAGCTGGACTGTATTCGGACGCGGAGTGCTGCATCTCTCGGTGCTTATCGAAACAATGCGCCGCGAAGGATACGAGTTGCAGGTGGGACAGCCACAGGTAATCTACAAAGAGATTGACGGACAGCGCTGCGAGCCTATCGAAGAGCTTACAATCAACGTACCCAGCGACTACTCAAGCAAGATGATAGACATGGTAACACGCCGCAAAGGTGAAATGACCTCGATGGAGGCACAGGGCGAGCGCGTTAACATTGAGTTCCTCATACCCTCACGCGGAATCATCGGTCTGCGTACAAACGTCCTTACAGCATCGGCCGGAGAGGCAATCATGGCCCACCGTTTCAAAGAGTACCAGCCCTACAAAGGTGACATCGAACGCCGAGTAAATGGTTCGATGGTGGCAATGGAGAGCGGTACTGCATTTGCATACGCAATCGACAAGCTGCAAGAACGCGGACGCTTCTTCATCAACCCCCAGGAGGATGTATATGCAGGTCAGGTTGTAGGCGAGCATGTACACGACAACGACCTTGTGATAAACGTCACCAAGAGCAAGAAGCTGACAAACATGCGTGCCAGCGGTTCCGATGACAAAGTACGCATTGTTCCCCCGATAGTATTCTCACTGGAGGAGGCACTCGAATATATTAAGGAGGATGAATATGTAGAGGTAACACCCAAGTCTATGCGCATGCGCAAGATCATCCTCGACGAAATAGAACGAAAAAGAGCCAACAAAGTATGAGAGCAGCACACACGATAGTCGCACTACTCGTCCTGCTGTGCGTATCCTGCTCGGACAACATACGCACGTTCCACCTCTCCGGTTCGGGAACCGGAGCAGGCGACACGCTCTATCTCTACGGAATGGACAACCGCTACCCACAGATGGACACCATCGTTGCAGGCAATGACGGCAAGTTCAGCCACACAATTCCGGCGGACACACTGTTTCCACTGGGACTGCTGATGCCCGCAGGCAAAGAGGTCATCGTGTATGCCGAACCGGACATTGCGGCTACAGTAGCGCCAGACTCCGTACAAAAAAACAGATGGAAAGTAACATCGGGCACCACACAGCACACATACGACAGCATAGCCGCCATAGTTGAGCCGTTAGGAGTGGTGCAACGACAAGAAAAGATAACTTCGTTCGTCGAGGAGAACCCCCTGAACGAGGTTGGCATAATGCTGTTCCGTCGCTACCTGATGGAGGCCCCCACTGCCACCAATCGCCATCTGCGCGAAATATTAAACAAGTTCGGCGGACGTCTGCAGGACAACGACTACATCGTATCAACCAGAAGCAAACTGGAGCAAAGAAGCAGCACCGCAAACGTTCTTTACGCATCGATGCCCTCTTTCGATTACAAAGAGATGGATGACAGCACAAAAATCTCGAACAGACGCTACAAAGAGAAGTTCACTGTACTCAGTTTCTGGGCATCGTGGGACACGCTGTCGCGCAACCATCTGAAAGCAATAAACGACACCTGCCAAAGATACAAAAAAGAACAGGTGACACTGCTGAACATATCTCTCGACCACGACACCGCCCAATGGCGAAGCACAGTTCTGACCGACTCAATAGGAGGCGACCATGTCTGCGACCTGAAAATGTGGAACAATGCACTTGTCAAGCGATACAACGTCAACACATTACCATACAGTGTCATAATAGGGCCTCAACTGATGAGCGTGGGCTACAATATTGCCCCCGATAAATTGGGACACAAACTCGACTCACTCATCAACCACTACGAAGAGGAGAAGAAAAAGAAAGATACACTACTCAAGAAGAAGAGAAGATAGCCAGCCATGTTAGTAAAGGTAAATGCAGCCGCCCTGCAAGGAATCAATGCTATACAGGTTACCATCGAAGTGAATGCACTCCGCGGTATCCGCTTTTTCCTCGTTGGTCTTCCCGACAATGCAGTCAAGGAGAGCCACGAGCGCATAAGGTCGGCACTGGAATTCAACGGATTGAAATTCCCCAGCAAACAGATAGTCGTAAACATGGCACCTGCCGACATACGCAAAGAGGGGTCGGCATACGACCTGCCGATAGCGATAGGAATATTGGCTGCAGACGGAACCGTATCGGCAGAACATCTCAACAAATACATGATAATGGGCGAGCTTGGACTCGACGGAGGTCTTGTCCCCATAAAAGGAGCACTGCCCATTGCACTGAAAGCCGCCGAGAGCGGATACGAAGGCATAATAATGCCCACAGCAAATGCAGCCGAGGCAGCAGTCGTAGGCGACATAAAGGTATATGCAGCAGACAATCTGATGCAGGTAATACGTTTCCTCAACGGCGAGCAGGGAATAGCCCCCTACACTATGGATGTAGAGCGTGAATTCTATTCGCAACAGAGCAATTTTGAATTTGATTTTGCCGAAGTTCGCGGACAGGAGAGCGTCAAACGTGCCTTCGAAGTAGCAGCCGCCGGCGGACACAATCTTATAATGATAGGCCCTCCGGGCAGCGGAAAATCTATGATGGCAAAGCGTCTGCCATCCATTCTGCCACCACTGACACTGCAAGAGAGTCTCGAAACAACAAAAATACACTCGGTAAGCGGCAGCCTGACAAGCGGAGCATCGCTCATAACACAGCGACCCTTCCGCAGCCCACACCACACAATATCGTCAGTAGCGCTGGTAGGTGGCGGAGCCAACCCCAAGCCGGGAGAAATTTCACTTGCCCACAACGGAGTACTTTTCCTCGATGAACTACCTGAGTTCAACCGCGCCGTACTCGAAGTGATGCGCCAACCGCTCGAAGACCGCAAAATCTCCGTTGCACGCGCCAACTACAAGGTCGAATACCCTGCCGGAGTAATGTTCATAGCCTCGATGAACCCATGTCCCTGCGGTTACTACAACCACCCGACAAAACCCTGTGTCTGCAGCCCCGGCCAGGTACAACGATACCTTAACAAGATAAGCGGCCCACTGCTCGACCGCATAGACCTGCAGATTGAGATTGTGCCCGTGCCATTCGAGAAAATCTCCGACGCACGCGAAGGCGAGCCCAGCGCAGCCATACGCGAACGAGTTATTGCTGCACGTAAGATACAGGAAGAGCGTTTCAGAAATGAGGAGAGCATACACTGCAACGCACAGATGACCCCCAAACTGCTCACCCGTTATGCAGAAATTGACGACACCTGCCGTTCGCTGTTACGCACCGCTATGAGCCGTTTAAATCTGTCGGCACGTGCCTATGACCGCATTGTGAAGGTTGCCCGCACCATTGCCGACCTTGAGGCAAGCGAGAATATCCAGAGCCACCACATTGCCGAGGCAATAGGCTACCGCAATCTCGACCGCGAAGGCTGGGGAGCATAAAAATGTCCAATCCCACTAAAGATACAACAACCGACATATAAAAAAATCACGCAAAAATGCTTTTAAAGAAAAACATTTGGGTAATAATTCCCTATATTCTATTACTATTCTCTATCACATTTTTTTGTTCGTGCAGCGACGATGAGCCAGAAGTAGAAACACCTTCGTACGTAAACTGCGACGAAGTAACATTCTGCGACTCACTCATTTACGAATTACAGACCCACATAGAAGAGAGAGTCAATGAAACGATTTCAGAAAAATTCAATTTCTTCTCACTGAATTCCTGGAGAATGATAAAAGACTCTTTCTGGAATGAAGACTCTACAAGAATTGAGGAATGGGCCGAGGCTTTCAAAGCTCAAAGATTGAGTACAAAAGATTTTTCGGAATTGATAAACAATAGAATAGAGCAATTCAATTCTGCGCACGAATCACATTTATCGCCGGTGGTTTTATCGGAATTTAACGATACAACAATCATAAATTCACGAGCTTTCGAAGACATAGAAAATCTGGACCTTATCGGCGCCATTGATGTCATAGATGTTTTATTCACATTTATTCCGTTGATTCCTTATATTTTATTTTTCATTTTTGGCTTTACCATTGGATTTATCATATCATTTACACTCGTCAAATTAGGCTTTGATGTCTCAGGGGAAAGCATTGGGAATTTTGTAGGGAAACTAGCATTGTGCTTCATTATAATCTCATACATATTTTTGATATACCACAGCATCAGACTCAGTGCTGAATTGGAAAGTACAATGATAACCAATTACATCAACTATCTTTATGAACAGAACATCCCTGTTCAAATTTTTAAATAAGCGAATATGAAAGGCAATATAATAACAGGTATAATCCTCTTGATTCTGCTAAAGGTTGGAACAACCAATATTGGAAGAAACGGCGCAAAAGGAGCGATCTACAATACAGGTAAAAAAATAGTAAACATCGTAGGTCGTCAGTCCTTCAAGATAGGAGAAAACATTGTTGAGAGAAGAGCAAAATCTGCATTCAGAACATCTTTCCAAAAACAAATAACACATTCTGTCAAAAAGAATAAATTGTCTTTGGGGAAAATAGTGCCATACGGCAACGGGGGAATAAATGCCGAAAAAAGGACCTTGAGTGAAATTTGCGAACAGCCCGTAACAAAAAAAATAATGAATGGGCTTGACAATATGAATATAAACAAGAATTCTTTGGATAAAATTAAAGCCGACCTGAAAAAAATGGGCAGCAAGAATGTGCCCTTGCCCTCTGAGAATGGACATGTTGATTTTTCGTCAATTTCCTGGCCGGGAATCAGCCCCAAATTACCAAACAAAGAAAAGCTAATCGAGGAAATATCGAAAAATCGTAAAATAACAGACCTCGCAGATATTCACCCCGACGACATACGAAAAGTCAGCTATGACATTGCACATAACGCATTAGTCGAAAAATATGGCATAACCAAAGAGCAGGCAAAGCTCATAATAGGCAAGCTCGACCTTGTCATACATGAAGCGGAGAATGGTGTGGTACAGATAGTACCCAACAACGTACATCGTTTTAAACAGTTGTATGCTCATAAAGGATATGTTTCAAAAATGATGAAAGAAATCAATGGTAAGGTAGTGAATGATTAATTTATCCTCAGCATAACATAAAAAAAGGTAAACATTAATCAAAATATCATTGTGAAGGTTGCCCGCACCATTGCCGACCTTGAGGCAAGCGAGAATATCCAGAGCCACCACATTGCCGAGGCAATAGGCTACCGCAATCTCGACCGCGAAAATTGGGGTACATAAAGACACTTTTTTTCGCTACGCCTAAAAAAATTATTTAGTTCCGGTTTTTAAATGATTATAAAACACATATATTTGCATAAATAACAAATATTCTTTATATGGGAAATTCTGATTATAAGTATGATATTTTTATAAGTTATAGTAGAATAGACAAGGAAATTGCCGACAAAATATGTTTAGCACTACAAAAACAGGGGATTTCATTCTTTATAGACAGAAAGGGTATTGGTGGCGGCAAGGAGTTTCCTGAAATATTGGCATCAGCCATACTGGAAAGTCAAATTGTTCTATTTCTTGCCAGCAAAAATAGTTACACATCAAAGTTTACCAACAAGGAAATAACTTTTGCCTTCAACGAAAAGCCCTCTGGTACACTTTTACCATATGTTATTGACAATTCAAAACTCCCATCATCGTTACGATTTACTTTTGCAGATATAAACATACGCACCTTAGAAGAGCACCCGATAGACACCATTCTAATGGAAGATTTGTGCCAACTCTTAGGGCGAGAGTATCGTTCTGACGAAATGATACGCCAGGAAAAGGAGAATGCTGAGAAAAGTTTTCGCGACAAATTAGAGAGTGAATACCAGCAAAAACTGAAAGAAAAAGAAGAAGAATATCGTAGAAAAGTTATTGAGGCACTTAAAGGCTCTTCGAATGATCAAAGTTATAAAACCGAACATACAGAACCACAGTTCTCTAACAATAAACCATTAAGCGATAACCGAAAAAAAACGCTAAACCGCGCAAAAAAAGAAAAGAAAAATGATAGTTTTAATACATTTTGCAGCGCAATTGCGATTATATCTCCTTTTATAATGTTAGTGTGTGGCATTGCATATGGCATAGAAACCAAATCATTCTGGAATGGCTTAGAGATATTCTTGGTTCCAAGTTGGGTTTTATTTTTCTTATTTATGGGAAAAGCTTGTTCGAAGACCACGAAAGAAATGGTAGCTTGGATTGGAGTCAGTCTACTAGGCGTAGTAGTTTCAGCAGGTATTTATTCCTATAGTTACACATGCTCAATATTTTGGAGTGTTGTAATTGGATTAGCTATTTTTATTTTGGGCGCATATCTCTTCTTCAAATATATTTGATTGTTTATGAATGAGGCTTACTCAAAAGCAACAAACACAAAGCAAACATCCTCGTTAGTATACATTCCAACGAGGATGTTTTGTCTAAAGATAGGACTTTGGGGTCACATTCATTGTATATAGGATGGCTAAAAGAATACAATTAAAGGAATTAGATTGTATACTTTATACTGTTCTTAAGCCGCTGATTTAATTCACACTTCATTTCTTCATAGTATGCTATTTTTTTCGTAATTTTGCATGCTATATTCAACAGGTGACAAAACTTCAATAAAACAAATATGACAAGAGAACTTTTCACTTCGGAACCTTATAAAATCGCCGACATCAGCCTCGCCGATTTTGGTCGTAAAGAGATAGAGATGGCGCAGCACGAAATGCCCGGCCTCATGGCACTGCGCGAAAAGTACGGTAAGGAGAAGCCCTTGAAAGGCGCACGCATCATGGGCTCTCTGCACATGACAATACAGACAGCCGTACTTATTGAAACCCTTGCCGAGCTTGGTGCTGAGATACGTTGGGTATCTTGCAACATATACTCTACACAAGACCACGCAGCAGCAGCCATTGCACAAGCCGGAATACCCGTATTTGCTTGGAAAGGCGAAAACCTTGCCGACTATTGGTGGTGCACACTGCAGGCAATGAACTTTGGCAACGGCCTTGGCCCCAACATGATTGTGGACGATGGCGGTGACGCGACACTGATGATACATCTGGGCTACGCAGCCGAGAATGGCGACACATCTGTCCTTAACTACGAGGGCGCTGCCGAGGACGAGGTTGAGTTGAAGAAACTGCTTGCCGAAGTGCTTGCTGCCGACAACGGTATGTGGCACCGCATAGCTAAGGATGTACAGGGTGTATCTGAGGAGACAACCACCGGTGTACACCGTCTCTACCAGATGATGGAGAACAAGGAGCTGCTCTTCCCCGCCTTCAATGTAAACGACTCTGTGACAAAGAGCAAGTTCGACAACCTCTACGGTTGCCGCGAATCGCTCGCCGACGGCATCAAACGTGCAACAGACATCATGATTGCAGGTAAAGTTGTAGTCGTTGCAGGTTACGGCGATGTAGGTAAGGGTTGCGCACACAGCATGCGCTCGTTCGGCGCCCGCGTACTTGTAACAGAAATCGACCCCATCTGCGCACTTCAGGCAGCAATGGAGGGCTTCGAAGTGGTAACTATGGAAGAGGCATGCAAAATTGCCAACATCTTTGTTACTACCACAGGTAACGTAGACATCATTCGCATCGACCACATGGAGCAGATGCCCGACCAGGCTATTGTCTGCAACATCGGCCACTTCGACAACGAGATTCAGGTGGATGCACTTAAAAAATACGAAGGCATCCGTTGCGTAAACATCAAACCCCAGGTAGACCGCTACTACTTCCCCGACGGCCACAGTATCATTCTGCTTGCCGACGGACGTCTGGTGAACCTCGGTTGCGCTACAGGCCACTCTTCATTCGTAATGAGTAACTCATTCACCAACCAGACACTGGCACAGATTGAACTCTTCACCAAGAAATACGAAGTTGGCGTATACTGCTTGCCCAAGCACCTTGACGAAGAGGTAGCACGTCTGCACCTTGGCCGCCTGAACGTACACCTGACAAAGCTCACGCCCAAACAGGCAGCATACATCGGTGTAGACATCGACGGTCCCTACAAATCTGATATATATCGCTACTAACAGATTGTACGCACCATTAATGGCAAAGACAATCTGTGTATATTGCGCATCGAGCAGTCGGGTGGACAGCCTCTATTTTGAGGCTGCCACCCGACTCGGTTCGCTTATAGCCCAAAAAGGAATGACACTCGTCACCGGTGGCGGCTGTCAAGGATTGATGTGTGCAGTGGAGGATGGCGCACTAGAGAATGGCGGAAAAGCAATAGGAGTAATACCGCGTTTCATGGTAGATTGCGGATGGCAGCATACGGGACTTAGCGAATTGCGCATCACAGCAGACATGCACGAACGCAAAAAGATGATGGCCGACCTTGCCGATGCAGTCATTGCGCTCCCCGGCGGATGCGGCACCATGGAAGAGCTGATGGAGATTATCACCTGGAAGCAATTGGGGCTTTACCTGAACCCTATTATAATATTGAACACCGGTGGCTACTATACTCCACTCATCGAGCAGCTGGAACGCGCAGTAGAAACAAACTTCATGGGCGAAATTCACAGCAAAATATGGAGCGTTGCCTCTACCCCCGAAGAGGCGCTCGACATTATAGACAACACCCCGGTCTGGGATGCCTCAATAAGAAAATACGCAGCACTATGATAGGAGACCCTATTCCCTACTTTTTCGGAAACGACAATCTGCTGTTACTGCTGTTCATTATAAATATTCTGGGAATAGCATACGTATTCGTTCTCAACGGCAACAGTATACTGCAACGCATAAAAAGTCTGTTCTACTACAGCAGAAACTCAAAGCCTTACAACAGCCAGACACATATAAACCGTTTCTGCAACTTCATTCTATATTCGCACACCGTGCTGCTGTTGTCGATTATAACATTCGCATATGCAGGATACGCATGCGGAGAACTGTACCCCAGAAAGCCACATATTTTCGTCGGGATATATCTTACATTTTTCGCAGCAACAATATTAATCAAGCGACTGATATACGACATTGTAAACCTGACACTGTTTACACCTCAGCAACAACGCGACTGGACAGATTCATATTTCTTTACATTGCAATTAATGGGGTTCATGCTTCTCCCCCTTGCTACCACCCTGTTGATAGTACCACGGGTGCCACAAGCAATCTGCGACATATACCTTGCAGTAACAGCTATAATTTGTTTATTAATGTTAATAAGCAGGTGTAAAAAAATCATTTTTAATCAAAAAGCCGGTTTTATAGATATTATTTTGTACCTTTGCACGCTTGAAATTTTACCTACGGCAGCACTAATTAAAGCCGTTAAAGAATTAAACATATTTTTAACGATAAATTTTTAGGACATTGAAAGTAAATAAGATTTTGGTATCACAACCAAGACCGGCAACAGAAAAGTCACCCTATTTCGACATTGCGGAGAAGCACAAAGTAGAGATAGACTTCCGCTCGTTCATTAAGGTCGAAGGTTTGACAGCAAAAGAATTCCGTCAGCAGAAAGTATCAATACCCGGGCACACTGCCATTGTATTTTTGTCACGTCATGCTATTGATTATTTCTTTACACTCTGTAAGGAACTTCGTGTTACAATACCGGATGACATGAAATATTTCTGTCTGTCAGAGACTATTTCACTCTATATACAGAAATATGTGCAGTATCGTAAAAGAAAGGTATTCTATGGCAACGGTCACATTCAGGACCTCGTTCCCTTGTTCGTAAAACACAAGAACGAGCGTTTCTTCGTTCCTACATCAAACGTTCACAACGATGAGCTGTGCAGCATCTTCGACTCTAACGGCATTGAGCACTCACACGCTGAGATGTATCGCACAGTGAGCAACGACTTTGAGCCTGATTTCATCGCTCCCTACGATATGTTGATATTCTTCAGCCCTTACGGCATCGAGTCGCTGCTGAAGAATGTACCCAACTTCGAGCAGGGCGAAAAACTCATTGCCTGCTTCGGTAAGGTTACAGCAGACGCAATACGCAACGCTGGGCTTCGTCTCGATCTTGAGGCACCCACAGTGGAGGCAGCGTCAATGACAGCAGCACTTGACCAGTTCCTTTCCAAGGCAAAGAAATAAATTCGAAAAAACATAGTAAGAGCTACCCTGTTTATCACACAATTAATAGGGTAGCTTTCTTATTAAAGAGAATCATCATAAACAGAAACACAGTGACAGAGAAGAGAGAGTACAGATTCAGTAAAGCCGAACGTCTATGCCGAAAAACGACAATAGAAAGGCTATACAGCGAGGGAGACTCCGTTGCGGCCTTCCCCTTGCGTGCCGTATATCTGACATTGGAGCCTGAGGAGAGCGAACCGACTGCATCGGTTTTGTTCTCAGTACCAAAGAAACGTTTCCGTCACGCTGTCGACCGCAACCTGGTGAAACGCCGTCTGCGCGAAGCCTATCGTCTGAACAAGCATGGCTTTATTGAGTCGCTCAACAAAAAAGGCGTACGCATGGCAATAGCCATTCTCTACCTCGATAAACAGCACCATACATATTCACACCTGCAAGCACGCATGAACAAGCTGCTTCAGGCAATTATAAAAAAGGAGAGCGAAAAATGAAAAACATCGTAGCAGAGCTGCTGATACTGCCAATAAAAATATATCAGCAGTGCATTTCGCGCTTCACTCCCCCATCGTGCCGTTTCACACCCACCTGCTCGCAGTATGCAATAGAGGCCCTGCGCAAACATGGGGTATTCAAAGGGCTTTATCTCGCAATACGCCGCATACTGAGGTGCCACCCGTGGGGTGGTTCGGGATACGACCCGGTACCATAAACAGTTCCTTTTTGATTATAATATCTAAGCACCTGCCTCGGTATAATATCTGCGCGAATCGACCTCGGTGCCGACAGTACCAAGTCCTGTGCCTACGATATTGAAAAAATATCCCGTCTGAATTCCATGCAGTCATCGCAATGATACCAGCGCCATTGCGATGACTGCTGATAAAAATATTTTTTAATAATAAATAAGTTCGACTATTTATAAAAAACTAAGTTCAACAATACTGCGACCATACAGCATTGGATATTGGGGAAGATACGGGATAGAATCTTAAGCCAGAGAAATAGTCAACACATAGGAAGAGGCAACGATATACGAGACTTCACTCCTTTTAATTTCAGCACCTTGCACCATATACGATATATAAAATAATCCAGCATCTGAGAGTCGGAACGGCGAGATAAGGAAACTATCGGAGAATGAGCCTCCGCGGTTGCCAATTATTTTGTAGAATGCCTCTTTTGCCGACCAATGCAACAGCAGCGATGTCTGCTCATCGGCTTTGTCGAGAGCATCCTCTTCGGCAACATTCATAAAGCGTTTGCGTAGCTTCAGGACCTTTGCTCCACGACGCTCAATATCTACACCCACATCTCTGTGTTTACGAAAAGCCACCGCAACATAACCATCGGTGTGTGAAATACTTATATATTCAGAAGCATCGGCAAGCAGGGGTTTACCATCCGGAGCATAGATAACCTTTGCCGAATCGCCACGCAACTCTTTTACCAACAGACGCGACGCAAGCCATTCGCAACGACGGCTCTCGCTCTTAAAATGCGTCAGAGCATATTCCACAAGTGAGGCATCCGCACAATGCAAAGAGAGTTCGGCAAAATCATTGCCAAACTCACATACAGCGTATTCAAGCTCCTCATTTACAAAATGATGACACAAACGCATAGAATAATAACTTAGACATTTTCGGCACAACCTGTGGGACAAACCACTTTAATCTTGGCAATACGGTTCATGCTACGCTGCATTACTTCGAAATTGATGCCATTGCACTGCAACACCTCGTGCAGTTGCGGGAACTCCCCCTTGATTTCGAGCAGCAGTCCGGCAAGCGTATCTGCCTCACCTGCAACTTCTTCAAAGTCATCTGCATCGAGATTCATAATCTTGTAGAAGTCAGCGAGCAGCACCTTGCCATCAAAGACAACCGTTTGTTCGTCGATGCGCTCGTAAGGGAGGTCTGTTTCGTCAAATTCGTCGTTAATTTCGCCCACAATCTCCTCGATAATATCCTCGAGAGTAACAATGCCCGAAACACCGCCAAACTCGTCGACAACGATAGCCATATGCACACGCACCGCCTGAAAATCGCACAGCAGGTCATCAATTTTCTTTGTCTGAGGAACGAAATAGGGCTGACGTATAAGTGTCTGCCACTTAAAGGATTCGCCACGGTTCAGATAGGGCAACAAATCCTTTATATACAATACTCCGCGAATATCGTCCTGCTTGCGCGAATAGACGGGAATACGCGAATAGGCATTTTCAGCGGCGCAACGCAACACCTCGTCGTAAGAGGCATGAATATCGAGCATCACCACATCCATGCGAGAGGTCATAATCTCCTTTACTGTCTCGTCGCCGAAACGAATGATACCCTGCAACATCTTCTGCTGCTCGCCAATCTCCTTTTTATCGGTAAGTTCCAGTGCCTGCTCAAGTTCGTCTACCGACAACGAATAGTTCTTTTTGGAAACCAGACGGTCGGTAAAAGCTGTACATTTCACAAGCAGACGCGAGAATGGAGTCAGCACATTATAAAGAAAATAGAGTCCATGCGAAACGAAGCGCGCAAAACTGCGCACATTGTTCTTGGAATAGATTTTGGGCATCACCTCGCCAAAGAGCAACAGCAGAAACGACAGCACTACCGTCAGCAACAGGAACTCCACCCATTCGGGAGCTGCCGAGAAGTCAAGCACCTGCAAGAAGAAGAAGTTCAGAAGCATGACTATCGCCACATTCACAAAATCATTGGTAATCAATATTGTCGCCAACAATTTATCGGGTTGCGTGAGCATAGTCATAATCTTTTTATCCGAGGAGTTCTTCTCCTCGTCCATCTCTTCGAGGTCGGTAGCAGAGAGGGAGAAAAGAGCTATTTCCGACCCCGACACGAAAGCTGATGCCAGCAATAACATTCCTGCCAGCATCAATGCCACCACAGCATCGACACCGGGTGCAGTCAGCGTAATACCCGAGATAAAAGCAAGAGGCTGCAGAGCAGCGAATATATCCATCTATAAAGAAAATGATTAAAAACTATTTTGTACCACCCTGCACAGGATTATTGTTCGCCGAACGATAGGAGAGCATCTCCATATTTTCGGCAAGAATCTCAGTGCGGTATCTGCGAATACCTGTCTGGTCTTCGTAGGTAGTGGTTCTGATTTTGCCTTCAATATAAAGTTTGTCGCCCTTGCGCACATACTTTTCGGCAACATCAGCCAATCCGCCCCACAAGACCACATTGTGCCACTCGGTGCGTTCGGGAACCTGTGTACCATTCTGCAGGGTATAACCACGTTCGGTAGTAGCAAGCGCAATGTTAGCCACCGCCATATTGCGGTCAAGATGACGCACCTCAGGGTCCTTGCCCACATTTCCTATCAAAATTACCTTGTTTACAGACATATCTATAGAGATTATCCTATTATTTTTACAATTCTGTGCAAAAATACAAATAAAAAAGGAATATATACTATAAAAAACAATAGTTCAACAGAAAAATCAATTTTCAAAAGCCATCAGACTTAATTATGCAAACAACTGCCGATGTCCATTTCATTGTTCCCATCTGCAAACATGCAGAAAACATGGCCAGAAAAGCCACTTTACAGCCGAGAAACATAAGCTGCGACCGTCACAAGCGAGAAAAAACAACTATTTGGAAAAATATCTACCGTTTTTTTACAAAAAATTTCTGCAAAAACAAAAAAAGCAATATATTTGCAAGCCGAAATGAAAACGAATTTTTAGTATCACTTAAAATACAGAAACAATGACAAAAGCAGAAGTTGTAAATGAAATAGCAAAAAAGACCGGTATTGAGAAAGCGGTTGTACTCTCTACAGTTGAAACATTCATGGAAGTTGTTAAGGAGTCTCTTGTTAACCAGGAGCCTGTTTACCTCCGCGGATTCGGTAGCTTCATCATCAAGGAGAGAGCAGAGAAGACAGCACGCGACATCCACAAGGAGACAACTCTCATCATACCCGCGCACAACATACCCGCTTTCAAACCTGCAAAAACATTTATCCAGGAAGTAAAAAACAAATAACATAAGTATTCATAAAACAATTAATTAAACTATGCCTAGCGGAAAGAAGAAAAAAAGACATAAGATGTCTACGCACAAGCGTAAAAAAAGATTGAGAAAGAACAGACACAAGAGCAAGAAGTAATTGCCTGACAAACACAAAGAACAGACTTGTAAGAGCGAACATAAAAAGACCTTTTCAAGTTTGTTCTTTGTTTTAAGGAACAACAGATTCCAAACAACTGCGGCAAAGCCTTAAGAACCCTGTTAAAAGCCCTGCACATATAAGAGGCTGCAAAAGCCCTTATAGACACAAGACGAAGGCAACGCGACTCACCTTCACTCCAAAGAGCCGCCAACAACCTAAATAAATTACAAATAGTGACAAGTGAACTCGTAATAAACGTTCAGCCCCAGGAAGTATCCATTGCTATAACAGAAGACAAACTGTTGATGGAGTTCCACAAAGAGGAGAAGGACGTATCGTATTCGGTAGGTAACATTTACCTGGGACGCGTCAAAAAGATAATGCCCGGGTTGAACGCCTGCTTTGTAGATGTGGGTTCAGGGAAAGAGGCATTTCTTCACTATCTTGACTTAGGTTCACAATTTTACTCCATTCAGAAATATCTGAAACAGATTACAAGCGACAGAAAAAAGACCTTCCCCATATCCAAGGCATCAATAATGCCCGAGAAGAACAAGGAAGGAAACATCGCTGATGCATTGGAGACAGGACAGGAGATACTCGTACAGATAACCAAAGAGCCTATAAGCACTAAAGGCCCGCGCCTGACAGGCGAACTCTCGTTTGCAGGACGTTACCTGATACTGATACCCTTTGAAGACAAAGTATCCGTATCGTCAAAAATAAAATCTCCCGAAGAACGTACCCGACTGAAACAGCTGCTCCAAAGCATCAAGCCGAAAAATTTCGGCATAATAGTACGCACCGTTGCCGAAGGCAAACGAGTAGCGGAACTGGACAACGAACTGCGCTCACTGACAGCAGCATGGGAAGCAATGGTCGGCAAGACCCAAAAAGCAACAAAGCCACCTACCGTGGTACACGAAGAATCGAATCGCACGACAGCACTGCTGCGCGACCTCTTCAACCCCTCATACGAAAGCATATACGTGAACGACGAGAGTACCTACAACGAAATTCTCGACTACGTATCATTCATTGCTCCCGAGCGCAAGAACATTGTAAAGCTCTACAATGGTGAACTGCCTATTTTCGATAATTTCGGCATCACCAAGCAGATAAAATCGTCGTTTGGAAAAATTGTTTCATACAAAGGAGGAGCATATTTGGTAATTGAGCATACCGAAGCACTGCACGTAGTAGATGTAAACAGCGGTAACCGCACACGCAACAACGCGCACACCCAAGAAGAAAATGCGCTGGAAGTAAACCTGGGAGCAGCCGACGAGCTTGCCCGACAACTGCGTCTGCGAGACATGGGCGGCATAATAGTCGTCGACTTCATAGACATGGACAAGTCCGAAAACCGCCAGACACTCTACGAGCGCATGGTGCAGAACATGGAGAACGACCGTGCCAAACACAACATACTGCCATTGAGCAAGTTTGGTCTTATGCAGATAACCCGACAGAGGGTTCGTCCTGCGATAAACATGCCGGTCGAGGAGGTATGTCCCACCTGTTTCGGAAAAGGCAAAGTACGCTCATCGGTACTGTTCACCGAAACGCTTGAGAGTAAAATAGACACACTGGTCAACGTAATAGGAACAAAGAAATTCAAGCTTCACGTACATCCATACGTTGCTGCATATATAAAGGATAAGGGAATGATTTCCCTCTATCGCAAGTGGCAAGTTAAATATGGATTCGGATTGCGCGTCATTCCCGACCAGAGCCTCGCTTTTCTCGAATATCGTTTCTACGATTCGGAAGGTAAGGAGATTGACATGAAAGAGGAATCAGAAATGAAATAGCTCCATCTTTCCACGCACACGAGAAACAGCACTGATTAAATATTACATCCCGTCGGTCTTTACCGACGGGATGTAATATTTATATACCGTTTAATATCAGAGAATCTCTCCCTCGTTCAACAGAATCAACCAGCAATCCAATCACCCCATAAAAAACATCGCCGCGACAGTGCAGTCGCGGCGATGCATATAATTATTTAAGCAGGATCTTAGATTCCCATAGACTCTTTCATAGCCTCGATAATCTTGTCAGCCTCAGCCAATGCAGCAGCATATTCGCCACGGTCGGCAAGCTTACCCTTAGCCTCCATGTAGAACTTAATCTTAGGCTCTGTTCCCGAAGGACGAACAGATACCTTGTGACCCGATGCTGTGAAATACTGAAGCACATTTGAAGGTTCGGGCATGTCAATATCGGTAACATTACCATTCTCGTCAATCTGCTTGAGAGCCTTGAAATCCTTGTATGCAACAACAGGCTCGCCTGCCATTGTCTTGAGAGGATTAGCACGGAAGTTCTCCATCATCTGACGAATCTCGTCTGCACCGCTCTTTCCGGGTTTAACAACATTCACTGTTATCTCTTTAGAGAAACCATACTCCATATAGATGTCGAGCAACATTTCATAGAGTGTCTTGCCGTTGTCCTTTGCCCAGGCTGCCACCTCGCAGATGAGGCTACATGCTGAAACTGCATCCTTATCGCGGCAGAAGTCCTCAGCAAGGAAGCCGAAGCTCTCTTCGCCACCACCGATGTACTTCATGATGCCCTCGTTGTCGCGGATAACCTTGGCAATCCACTTGAAGCCTGTGTAGCAGTCGTACATCTTCAGGTTGTTCTTCTCGGCGATAGTCTTGATAACCTCTGTTGTTACAATGGTCTTCACAACAAACTCCTTGCCGGTCATCTTGCCCAGCTTGGTGTACTGTGTGATGATGTAGTAGAGGAATATCATACATGTCTGGTTACCGTTGATAAGCACCCATTCGCCCTTGTCATCCTTACATGCAATACCCAAACGGTCGGCGTCGGGATCCGATGCCATAACGATGTCTGCGTCTTTTTCGCGTGCAAGTTTCAATGCGAGTGTAAGAGCCTCGGGGTTCTCGGGGTTGGGAGAGATTACCGTGGGGAAGTTACCATCCTTTACCATCTGCTCCTCTACACAATATACATTCTCGAAGCCCCAGCGCTTGAGTGAATTGGGGATGAGTGTTCGGCCGCAACCGTGAATGGGGGTGTAGACAATCTTAAGATCTTTCTGACGCTCGATTACATCGGGGGCAATGATAAGTGACTGGATTTTGTCGAGGAATACATTATCAACGTCCTCGCCGATTACCTCGATGAGTTCGGGGTTGCCCTGGAACTTGATATCCTCAACCTTAACGCTCTCTACATGCTTGATAGTATTTACATCGTGGGGAGCAAGCATCTGTGCACCATCATCCCAGTAGGCTTTGTAACCGTTGTACTCCTTGGGGTTGTGGCTGGCTGTGATATTCACACCGCTCTGGCAGCCTAGGTGACGGATTGCAAATGAGATTTCGGGTGTGGGACGAAGGTCTTCAAAAAGATATACCTTGATGCCGTTTGCCGAGAAGATATTTGCTGAGATTTCAGCGAACAGACGGCTGTTGTTACGGCAGTCGTGACCTACGACCACTGAAATCTGCTCTTTATCTTTGAAACAGAGGTTAAGGTAGTTTGCAAGGCCCTGTGTAGCCTTACCTACTGTGTAGATATTCATACGGTTGCTACCTGCGCCCATTATACCGCGCAAGCCACCGGTACCGAATTCAAGTTCTTTGTAGAAGGCATCGATAAGGGGGTTCTTGTCCTCATTGTCGAGCAATGCCTGAACCTCTTTGCGTGTTTCTTCGTCGTATGCAGGTGAAAGCCACTCGTTTGCTTTGGCTGTCACCATTTTAATCAATTCGTTATCCATAATATGTTATTTGGTTTTATGCTTATTATTCAACTGCAAATGTACTATTTTTTTTTTACTTCTTTGCAGGAATAACATATTTATCGCCAGTCTGTTTTACATATTCCTTCAAATATGCCTTGGGATAGCCCATGCGCTTAACATTGGCACCCACGCCCGAGGGAGTACGTTCGAACTTGCCATCCTTTTCGGGTTTTATGACAAAGTCGTTGTATTTCACTATCATATACTCGGCAAACTTTTTCCATTCGGAAAGAGCCTCTTCGCCCTTTCTGCAGCTGTAGTCGGTGAGCATACGCTTAGCATATACAGGTGAGCCTTTCATGCTTCTTACCGCCTCGGCCTCTACCTCCTTAACCTCTTCGATGGTACGGTTTTCGAAACCTCTCTGTACGCGGCGCATATCATCTATCACCAATGAGTATTTGGGATATACCATATTTGCCACCCAGTTGAACACCCAGTACGACGATTTCCATGAGAATGTCACGGGGTCGGCATACTCCTCGGCGTAGCAGTCGGGCACGCGGTCGGTACAGCAATATACGGGGGTGTATATCATCATGTCAGCATCGTCGCAGCCGAACCACAGCACACCACCCACGGGGTTAGGCAGTGAGCGGCGCATCTGTGCCACAAACACAAAGGCCGACTGGAAGGTTGAAATGGGGCGTTCGTTGAAGTATTTCACTCCGTCAACCTCGAAACTGAGGGGCGCAAGGCGATAGGGCATGTCAAACATTCCTCCTGCAATCTCGCCAGAGAGATCGAAGGGTGTGCCTTCGTAATGGTCGCGCATGCCGTTCATAACATCCTGCAGCGACAGGGGCTTCTTGGGCTTCATATAGAGGGGGATAGCCTCGGCTGTTGCGTCGCCCTTTGCCCAGTCGAGATATTTATTCATATCCTCGCTGCCGAACATATTGAAGTAGCTCCATACGCGCGCGTCGCAGTAGCGAAGGCCGCCGAAGTCAAAGGGACAGTATGCTGCTGCAAAGTTAAAATCTTCGTCCTTGCCGCTGAAGTAGCCTCTTTTGCGTGCGAACGACACTACATCCTTGGCATACATCACATTCTCTTTGTCCTTCATATCGAACTTGTGTATGCGTGACTGGTTGGCGTGTGCCGAGATGCAGTCGTCGGGGATGCGTACAGCCACCCACACAATACCCTTCTCGTATGAGCCTTTGCCGATGACCTCGAGAATCCATGCCTCGTCGGGGTCAGCAATAGAGAAGCTCTCGCCGGTGCTGCAATAGCCATACTCATTACAAAGAGTGGTGATGATGTTGATAGCCTCGCGAGCTGTCTTTGAACGCTGCAGGGCAACGTGCATCAAGCTGCCGTAGTCCATCATTCCGGTGGTGTCTACAAGCTCTTCGCGTCCGCCGAAAGTTGTTTCGGCAATAGCCACCTGGTGTTCGTTGATGTTGCCAATGACATTATAGGTCTGACGCGCTTCGGGGATTGTTCCGAGGTAACGCTGCTCCTCCCAGTCGTAAAGGTCGCGCATGGTGCCTTCGGGATGTACCGCCGCAGGGAAGTGATAGAGAAATCCGTTCATTCCGTAGCTGTCGCAACTGTAAGTGATAAAGACTGAACCGTCGGCCGATGCTTTTTTGCCGACAAGGAAGTTGGTGCAGGCCTCTGCCGCTGATACAAACAGCAGGGCACTCAACATGGTTAAAAAGATTCTTTTCATGGTAGTGTATTAATATGTAAATATTTTCTCTGTTACTGTTTCATTTCCTGCACGGTCGGTGACGACAAGGCGCAAGCTGTGACGTCCGCGCGAAACACCCTCGGAGCCGAGATTGCAGGTAAGACGGGCATTTTTAGAACTGAATTTGAAGAGCTTGAATTCGCCGTCGATATAACCTTTATAGCTTTTCACACCCGTTTCGCCATCGCCAATGTGGAACGTAAGGCAACCGCTGCGCTTCCACTGCTTTTCGTTTACGGGCTTAACAACCGGTGGCACCGTATCAAGCGCAATCTCGTAGCAGCCGAGCGAGGTTACCTCTGCCGCCATCCAGCCATCTTTCAGCGTACCGCCTACTCCATATCCGCCCTTGCCACGCACACATCTGATGTAACATTTACCCACACCCTCGGCAGGTGTTCTTTTCAGGCGAATGAGAAGTTCGCAACCGCTCCAGAGTGGCTGCGTTGTACCGTTCAGGTTGTATCTGTCCGAGAGTGCACCGGGTTTTTCGGTACGTTCCACACGCAATGTGGCATCGTCGAAGAGTGTGCTTTTGGGTATACGCAACCTCATTCCAAGGTCACGCAATTCGTTGTCTGTATCCCAGCGGAGATATTGCGACCCGGCAGAATTCAACGGAGGCACCGCACAGGAATCGCCCTTGACGAAAAACCTGTAGCGGGTGCTGTTGCCGTGCATATCGGCAAGTATGTATTCTACATTGTACAGACGCTGTTCATTGACGCACAGCCATCCGCGATTGTTGTCGGCGGAGAGCAGACGCAGGGGGTTGTTCTCGAGCAGATGGGAACGCATGAACCACTCGCCACTAAGATAATAGGCTTCGTAGTCGACCCATGCATTTATCAGGCGATTTTCGGTAAAAGCCACTCTGTCCATGGTGCAGGAGAAGAGTTGCTCACCGTCCACATTAAGTTCTATGCGATAAACGCCATAGTTGTTCGAAGTATTGTCCATGTAGTCGAGGGCCTTTATTCCAAAGCCAACCTCGCCCCACACTCTGAGAGTGTCTTTCACCCGCCCGTCTACTACACGGCGGACAGCCTTTCGGGGCAAGCCCTCGACAACACCCTTGCCGGGTCGAGGATGCAGCGACAGGGCAAGTGCCTTGGGCGGTTTTGTATCCTTGACATGTTTTTTGTAGAAACGCAGAGGGTTTACAAGTTCGTTGCTCTCCGTTTCGCGCACCTCGAAGTGGAGATGAGGGCCAAACGAATATCCGGTGTTTCCGCTGAGAGCAATTATTTCGCCACGCTTCACAGGGAATTTATCCTGCGCGAAAGAGAGGTCCACTGCAAATGTTTCGTCTCGATACTGACGTTCGCGCACCAATGTTTCTATTTCGGATGTGAATTTTTCAAGATGTCCGTAGACGGTTGTATAGCCATTGTAGTGGGTGACGTAGAGTGCATTGCCGTATCCACCTGGAGCAACAGTCACGCGCGAGATATAACCATCGGCCGGAGCATGAATGGGCTTGCCAATAGCACCTTGCGTCTTAAAATCGACTCCTCCATGAAAGTGATTGGAACGCAGTTCAGCAAAATTGCCACTGAAGAGAACCGGAAAGTCAAAAGGCAATCCGAATTCCGCATCATCGGCCTTAACGGGAAGAGCGACAAACAGCGCAACAATCAGCGATATAAATATTCCTGCTATTCTGTTCATACACCCTTTATTGCTTTACGAAGGAAGAAATAGAGACGTGCCTGCGCCATAAAAAGCGAAAAACAGCACTTGAACGGAATAAATCCGAACTTGCATTTGAGCGACAGAGGCAAGCGGCCAGGTTCTGCTGCCGCATGATGTTTTCTGATGCGAAGCAGCACCGACGCACGCTCGGCGGCAGTCAGCGTATGGCCGTATCGCCAGTAATATCCGCTGACGGCGACAATATTCTGCCACAGGCGCTGCTCTATGTGGTTGATATATTCAGAAGGCTGATTCTCGTCGACAAGCATCTGTTTAAGGCTTGCCGTAGCCTCAAGCCAGTCAACATAATGGATTCCGGGGTTGTGCAACATGCTCTGCCTGTGCTGAAGATAGTAGTAGACTCCATCGCAGAAACGCACCTTGCCCGAGTGCAGATAGTGCCGACGGGCAGTATTGTCGTCGCTGTAGAGGAAACTTGCCGTATCGAACGGATAGGCCTCGTACAACGCCCTGCGTGCGAGATAAAGTCCGTGAATATCCCAGTCGAGAGCCAGGCGCATAGCCTCGGCGCCATCAAGAACATCAGCCGTACGTTTATCGGGAAAATCCTCTTCGATACCCGTCACTGCATCGTGATAGACCATTCGGAAAAGCACCGAGCCCGTGTCGTCGTGTCTATCGAGTACCGACACAGCCTGTTCCACAGCATCAGCCGAGAGCCAATCGTCACTGTCGACCATCATTATGTAGTCGCCTGTGGAGAGACGGAAAGCCTCGTTACGTGCAATGGCAGGCCCGCTGTTGACCGTAAGGGAAGAGAATTTCAGATTGTCGTACTTTACTGCAAACTGCTGCAAAAAGGCGAGCGAGCCATCTGTAGAGGCGTCGTCCACGCATACCACCTCTACATTCCCGTAGCTCTGCGTGCAGAGTGAATCCAGACAGCGTGGCAACCACTCGGCGCTATTGTGTACGGCAACCAGGACAGAGACTCTTTTTACCATCGCAGAATACGCTTTATGCGGTTCAACAAACGCCCAACGTAGCTCATTCTTTTGGAGAGCAAATAGAGAGAAAGTAACGAAGAGAGGAGAACACAGGCAGCACCACTGCCCCAGTAGAGCCATCCCTCTTTGTAGAAATACATTGCCACCATCTGCGCAACAAATATTACCGCTTGCAGCGCAAAGCAGATATACACGCCCGAAGTGAAACGGAAGGAGTATTTACATCCGGTGATGGCATACACCACTATCCAGTCGGCAATAAAAGCAATAGCCATTGCAGCTCCCACACCCAGTAATCCACCAATGAGATAACCGCCAATGACAAAAAGCGTGAAGAGGACATCGTATATACCCTCCTGAATCATATACACTTTGGAATCGCCGCGCGACAGAGGCAGATAGGACATAGGGTAGGTCATGGTACGCACCAACATTCCGAACATTGCCAGCTGGGTCATAGGCACAGCCGCAACAAGTTCATAGTCGTAGAAAAGCGGCACCAGCAGCGGTAATGCCAGCGAATATGCCATAAGCAGGGGTGCCTGCATCAGCAGCTGCACCTCGGCTTGTTCGTTCACAAGACGGTTGGTGACTGCAACATCCTTGTTTGTAGCCGACAGACGGGGATAAAAATCGGAGTCGATGGCAGCAAACAATATTCCCGGCAATAGGTTCATAAGGAAATATCCGGTTGAGTATATACCCACCACCCTGTCGTTGCCAAGGCCTATAAGTGCCTTGCACACAAGCCAGATGGAGCCGGAGCCCATGATGGCAGCAACAATATACCCGAGGCCGAACTTGACCATATCGATTCCATCGCCCAGCACCCTGCGTGAGAAGGGAGCTATGCGATATTTGTAGAGAGGTGTCGAGTAGCACAGCAACACCACCATCTGCAACAGCGAAGTGAGAAAAATAGAGGGGAAAATACCTGCCACGCCCATAAAGTAATAGAACGGCACTGAAATCACCAGTCCCAGCACCGACGTCCACAGCGTGTACATTGCCACTTTATAGAGGCGATGCACCCCTTTGAGAATGGCAAGTTCGCTTCCGGTTATTGCCATGAAGCCCACCACCGGCGACAGAAGGAAGAAACGCGAAGTGTAATAGTCGTGTCCCTCGAAGACAAAATCGCCCAGGAAGGGCGAGAGCAACAGCGAGAAGAGTACACCCACAACCGCCGTCAGAAAAGCCCAGCTGCGCAACACCTTTATCCAATGTGTAAGTTTCTCTTTGTCGCCCTCTTCGTAAGCCTCGGCAATCTGCCGGACAGCACTGAACGAGAGGCTGAGATTGGTAAAGTCGCTGAGCATCTGCAACGTACGATTGTACATTGCAATCATTCCAAGACCTGCAGCACCCAACAGTTTGGCAGCAAACTTGGTCTTGACCATACCCAAAAGAATGGAAAAACTCTGAGTACCACCGAAGACGCCCATATATTTTATGGCGCGTTCGTAGCCATTCTGCTGTTTTTCGTCGTTTTTCTCTTCCTTAACCATTGCTGCTTGTGGGTATTGCATTTAAAGATGCGAAGATACAACTTTTTGTCCTAAAGTGGAATATGTAGAGAGAAGTTTTACGAATATACAAGACGGAAAATAGAGAAATTAACACATATCGGATACACCACACTATTGCTTGAAACATATTTTATCCACAAACGGAAGAAGATAAAAATGGTGAACCGTATGGCTTGATGTCGTCCGGTTCACCATTTTCCTCACAAGGCCGGCGACTACTCGCCGAAGCCAATTGTTATATCCTAAATTTTTCTCTTTCCAAGAATCAACGGGAAGAATCTTTGGAGAATCATAACAATAGGTATAAAAAGCAACAGCACCACAGCAGAAAACAACAGCGACAACAAACCTTCATCCGCCACTCCTGTAGAATACTCTTTAACAATCTTTCCAAACGGATGGTACAAATCGCGGTGGAACTCAAGTATAACCATTGTACCAATTGAAATTATAGGTATAAACTTGAAACGCACATTGTCAAGCGCAACTGAAAGGAAGAATACGGCAATACTGCCCAACAGTCCCAACACCAAAAAGAGCAACAGGCTGTATCCATAGTATCCTTTAAACATTCTCACTTCGCCGTTGTACTCCGACACGAAAAGCAGCAAGAGCATTGGCAACAGAAAGCCCAACAATGGCAAAAAGATATTTTTTGCCTTGATTGAAGATATAAAATTGTCCAGGCATGCACTGTATCTGTCAGACAAAATATATCCGAACATAAAGAATGGCAATGCTGCAAACGTATCGGTGACTGCCCACGCAAGATTGTAGCCATAAAGATTCATGAAATATGCACCGCCAAGACTTGCCAAAAGCAGAAGAATCATATTTCTATTCTTTTTGCCAACAAACTGGAATATTATCTTAAGAATGAACAACGTATACACAAACCACAGATTCTTGGCGGCAGGTGCATCGTTAAAAGTATGAAATCCCGTAAGTATGCCAATTGGGCAATTTATAAGTTCTCCGAAATTGTTCCAATACTTTGTTATGTGAGAAAAATCCTTTATCAGACACAGGAGAAGATACGGGATGACAAGAGTGTAAAGATTCTTCTTAAAAAAAGCAGCTGCACTATTTTCCTTTTTGAACAGATAACCCGAAATAATAAAGAACAAAGGAACATTGAAGGAGTATATGAAAGATGTAAGTCCGGCAGGAAAAGCATGCCCCCATATAATAACGAGCATACCGACAGACTTCATCCAGTCAATCCAATTTTTTCTTTTTGATGCAGGGGTGTTTAGTGTTGTCATATTTTATTGAGTTATAATAAAGAAAGTGCAAAATTAATAAAATTATCCCAACAGACTCGGCTGTTTTTTAATTTTATTTATAATTTGAACAACTTCTCATAGAACTTCTCTCAAATAATATTATCTTTGCAAAAATCAGTAGCCGTCATAAAAAAAATGAAACTAAGCATCATAGTCCCCGTATACAAAGTGCGCAGGCACATTCAGAATTGCATCGAAAGCATACTGATGCAGACATACACCGACTTTGAACTAATTCTGGTGGACGACGGCTCACCCGACAACTGCGGCGCCATCTGCGACCGCTACGCGCAGGAGTGCGACAAGGTAAAGGTCATTCACAAGAAGAACGGAGGGCTATCATCGGCACGCAACGCAGGACTGGCTGTGGCACAGGGCGAATACATAACCTTTGTGGATGGCGACGACACCGTAGCATCGGGAACATACTACTACAACATGCGTATTCTGCAGTCCAACCCCGACATTGACATACTGGAGTACCCCGTTAACATCAACTACGAGTCACCACAAAGTCACATGCTGAGCTTCAACGCCGAGAAAGTGTCGGGCAATCGCAACATCTTTGTCGACTACATCAAACGCAAGGCGTATGAACACTGCTATGCGTGGAATAAAATATACCGCGCAGACATGTTCTTCTTCACACGTTACCCCGAAGGCGAGATTTATGAGGATGTGCTTGTAACCCCAGCATTGTACGAAAACTGCGACAACGTCTACTACTCCGATGGCGGAATGTACTACTATTACGCCCATCAGGAGAGCATCACACGCAACTACTCGTTCCACTCGCTCTACTGCTTGTACAAGAACAAAGCACTGCTTTACAACAAGGTGAAAAAGGAGTACAACCTTCTGCCCGAAGCAAACGAAATATTGCTGACAACCCTTGACAACCTCACCGACCTGATGCGATGCTCAGACGGCACCAAAGAGGAGCGAAAAAAAGCTTTCGAACTGCTTGAGGGGGCAAAAATAGACCTCAAAACACTCTTCAAAATGGAGATTCCGCTGAAAAGAAAACTGAAATTCGTCCCATTCTCGCTCTTCGGAGCAAAATTCCACAGCAAGCTCATAGCAATGATGCACAAGAAACTATGCTGAACCATCTGCCATGCTTCTATCTTTCGTCATACCCCATTACAACCTGCAACGCGAACTGCTGCAACGATGCATCGACAGCATTGCAACACTGAGTATGCCTGCATCCGACTACGAAATAGTGATAGTGGATGACGGCTCCGACACGCCCCCACAGTGGGTAAGCCAAGCATTTCCGCAGACAAACATCAAAGTGATAGAGGCTGGACACGGCGGCCCAGGCGCAGCACGCAACCGCGGAATCGAAGAAGCAGAGGGAGAGTATATACAGTTCATCGACGCTGATGACTCAATAATCCCCGAAGTTTTCAGCCACTGCACCGAACTGCTGGAAAGCCTGCGTCCCGACATTCTTCAGCATGGTTACAGGGTATGCAACAGCAGCGAACAGATGTTGCAGAAAACAGCCATACGCCGCAAATACCGCACATACGCCACCGGCGCCGAATATGTATCGCACAACAACCTCAGCGGCAGCCCCTGCGTTTATATATTCAAAAGAGAGTTGGCCACAAAATTCAACATCCGGTTTGCCGAAAATGTGATGCACGAAGACGAGGATTTCAACATCAAGATATACCACTACGGCAACAAACTTATATTGTGCAACAACATTGCATACAACTACTACCAACGCGAAAATTCGATAACCGTCAACCGCGACTCGCTGCACGAAATTCAGAGAATAAGCGACCTTTTCAAATTGTTGCAACGGGTTGTTGATTTCCGCTTTGCACAGCAGGAGGTATGCACACTGCAACAGCGTGCAGCGCTAAACCGCAAACTGGCGATGCTGACAGTAGACACACTGATAAACCTTTTCTACAACGGCGAGTGCGCCGGACTGATATCACACACCTGCCGCACCGAGCTGCGACCGCTGGGGCTTTACCCACTGCCGACTGCGCATTACTCGCTGAAATACACAGTTTTCCGCATACTGGCAAACAGCAACATCGGAATAAAGATATTGCGCCGGATGCTGCCAATGCAAAAACCGCAAAAGAGATGAAAATACTGCTCATAGGAGAATACAGCAACCTCCATTGGGGACTCTCCGAAGGGTTGCGCGAAGCAGGCCACGAGGTCTGCGTGCTGAGCAATGGCGATTTTTGGAAAGGTTACAAAAGCGACATTTCGCTGGTACGCCACGAGGGGAAGCCTCTGGCAGGCATCAGATACCTTGTAAAATTAATTAGCCTATTGCCCAAAATGCGCGGCTACGATGTAGTGCAGATTATAAACCCGATGTTCCTGGAACTGAAAGCCGAACGCATCCTGCCATTCTACAAATATCTGCGTCGCCACAACAAGAAGCTGTTTTTGGGTGCTTTTGGAATGGATGCCCTATGGGTAAAGGCAGGCACTGACAGAAAAACATTCCGCTACTCCGACTTTAACATTGGCGACAAACTGATAGAGAACAACAGCACGCGCGAACTTATCGCAGACTGGAGCGGCGGCACCGCAAAGGAGCAGCTCAACTACACAATAGCCGATGACTGCGATGGAATAGTTGCCGGAATGTACGAATATCACACTGCCTACAAAGAGAGATACGGCAACAAGTTGACCTACATCCCCATGCCAATAAACACAGACAACATTGCAGTGCCACAAAACGAAAGCCACGACAAAATAAGATTCTTCATAGGCATACAGAAGAGCCGCAGCGAATACAAAGGCACAGACATAATGCTTCGCGCACTCACACGCATCAAGGAGCAATATCCCGAAAAATGCGAAATGTTGCGAGTGGAAAATGTACCCTTCGAAGAGTATTCAAGATTGATTGACAGCAGCGATGTATTGTTAGACCAGCTATACGGATACTCACCGGGAATGAACGCCCTGCTCGCCCTTGCCAAAGGCAAAATTGTAGTAGGCGGTGCCGAGGAGGAGTGCTACGAATTATTGAACGAGAAGGAGTTGCGCCCCATGGTAAATGTGCTTCCCAACGAAGAGGATGTATACAAGAAACTTGAGCAACTTGTACTTATGTCACGCGCCGAACTCGAACGCATGAAAGAGGAGAGCCTCCTCTTTGTAAAAAAACACCACAACCAACGGGCAGTCGCCGAGCAATATATAAAATTCTGGAATTCAAAAGGCTGATACGGGATTACAGCACTATTTCGTACATATCGTACACCACCCCACGCGCACCGAAACCCTCTTTCTGAAAGAGTAGCCCCTCGTTAAGCAGACGACCGCCATCCTCGGTAGATATGCCAAAGTCCACGTAATCGACCTTATAGTAGACCTCGCGGAACAGATAATCGAACAATCCGTCAAGCGCGCCGGCAGCCTTGCCCTCATCAGAGGCAGCAATATACTGAATGTGAGCCACGTAGCGAGTTTCATACACTATACATCCGGCAACCATTCTGCCGCCGGCAAACGCACCATACAGCTTAATATTGTCGGGGAAACGCGAAGCAAGCAGTTGCATTTCATCCAAAGAGTGTACAGGACGACAGCCATGCGCCGAAGCAAGCACACCCGAAAGTATTGTCCAATAAGAGGAATAATCGTCACAAAGAGAATATGTCAAGTCCATTTTTGCAGCCTTTGCAATCTTGCGTCTACGCAACTGCGTAAATGCCACACGTGCATCGTTATTCACAGCTGACGACAACGAGCGAGCCGACAACTGAGCGCCCACACGAAACAGAGCATATAAGTCCTCTTGCGAAGGAACACGTGAATATATTTGCGGCACAGGCTTGTAGAGCCAACGGACCGCTGAAAGTTCACTTTTCATCCACAGCATTGCAACCTCGAAAAGCTCAAGCACCTCGGCACCCCTTACATCGTCGGAGAGGATAAAGCCGCCATAGGTCAGTCCACCATGCGAAGCTACCACCCCCTCGCAAATGTTCGCCGGCAACAAAGCACGCAGAGATCCGCCCTCATAAAACATCAAAGAGGCATCAGTAAACCTGTCCGCATGATAATCCATATAATCGCGCAGAAACAGAAACGTGGAATTCTTTGCACTTGAAACAAACGCATCCCACTCGCCGCGAAACCCTTCATTGTAACGAACAACATCCATTTTCTTACAAATATAATAAGGAACAACATTGCGAAGATAACACAAATAACGTGCAGTTACAAATTTTACAAAAATAATTGCCCTTTAACTTGCATGGAAAGAAAAATAGCACTACCTTTGCATCGCAAAACAGGTACGAGACCATTCTTAAATGGAAGTTTGGGTGAGTGGCTGAAACCAGCAGTTTGCTAAACTGCCGTACGGGTAACCGTACCGGGGGTTCGAATCCCCCAGCTTCCGCTCGTAAATTTTGCAAATGGCGCTTTCGTCTAGCGGCTAGGACACATGCCTCTCACGCATGGAACACGGGTTCGATTCCCGTAGGCGCTACAAAGTAAACAAGGTTTCTACCTTGTTGTTTTTTTTATAAGGCATAATAACAAAATAAGTCAGAACTTGTGTTCTGACTTATTTTGTTATTATAGATTGCTGCATGCTTCGTTCCATGCTGTTCCGTTTATATCTGCCGGCATTATCCATCCGCCTTGCGGGCTCAGGTTGCAGTGTCCTGTAACAGGGCCGTCGGGCATGCATGAACGCTTGAACTGTTGCACAAAGAATCGGCGCATGAATGTGGTGAGCCATTTCTTTATTGTCGCGGCATCGTGTGTACCCTCAAATGTCTTCTGTGCCATAAAGTATATCTTCTCTGGCGTAAACCCGTTGCGGATGAAGTGGTAGAGGAAAAAGTCGTGCAACTCGTATGGGCCTACAAGGTCTTCGGTCTTCTGTTTGATGTTACCTTTGTTGTCTGCAGGAATAAGCTCTGGCGATATCGGGGTGTCGATAATGTCCAGCAATGTCGCTTTTACCTCTTCGTCGCTGCTGTTCTCTGCTACATGTCGTACAAGGTGTTGCATCAAGGTCTTGGGGACCGATGCGTTTACTCCGTACATACTCATGTGGTCGCCGTTGTATGTAGCCCAGCCCAATGCGAGTTCCGACAGGTCGCCTGTGCCTATCACAATGCCGTTCATTCGGTTTGCGATGTCCATCAATATCTGTGTGCGTTCGCGTGCCTGAGAGTTTTCGTATGTTACGTCGTGGTTATCGATGTCGTGCTCAATATCCTTGAAGTGTTGTATGCATGCTTCCTTTATGGAAATCTCTTTGATGCTGACGCCCATATTCTGCATCAGTTTGATGGCGTTGTTGTAGGTGCGTCCCGATGTGCCGAACCCGGGCATGGTTATAGCAATTATATCTTTGCTCGATTTGCCTGCAATGCGGCATGCCTTGTCTGTTACAAGCAGGGCAAGGGTGGAGTCAAGGCCGCCGGATATGCCAATGACGCATGTGGCTGCTCTTGTGTGTGTTATTCTTTTTGCAAGTGCCGTTGCCTGTATCATGAAAATATCCTTGAGACGCTCGGGGGCG
>JAEIGA010000520.1_pt1 | contig 56965 bp, 43 predicted proteins | sample 9270691 | NCBI WGS metagenome assembly JAEIGA01 (sample SAMN17057246, study PRJNA624740) | gut metagenome | biome: biome; isolation source: fecal sample | host: Bos grunniens | place: China: Xizang | collected 2019 | reverse complement strand
TGAATATGACCTTCCGGAAATGGAGAGCATCCTGCAGGATACATACGGAGTGACCGTATATCAGGAGCAGGTGATGCTTCTTTCCCAGAAGCTGGCAAACTTTACAAAAGGCCAGGCCGACGGTCTTCGTAAGGCTATGGGTAAGAAACTCATAGACAAGATGATGGAGCTTAAGGTGAAGTTTATGGAAGGTGGTGCAGCCAACGGTCACCCACAGGATATACTTGAGAAGATCTGGAAAGACTGGACTGCTTTTGCCCAATATGCGTTCAATAAATCCCACGCAACATGTTATGCTTGGGTAGCTTACCAGACAGGTTATATGAAGGCCCATTATCCTGCAGAGTTCATGGCTGCCAACTTGAGCAAGAACCTCAACAATATAGAGGAGATTACCAAACTTATGGATGAGTGCCGCAGGCTTGGCAGAAAGGTGTTGGGCCCGGATATCAACGAGAGCGAGCGCACATTCTCGGTAAACAGGGCGGGTGATATCCGCTTTGGAATGGCCGGAGTGAAAGGTGTTGGCGGTGCAATTGTAGATTCAATCGTTGCCTGCAGGGGAAATGAGCCTTTTGCAGGACTGTTTGATTTTATTGAGAGAGCTTCAGGAAGCGTTAATATAAATAAAAAGACAATAGAGTCCCTGGCCTATGCAGGAGCATTTGATTCGTTCCCGGAGATCCGCAGGGACCAGTTCTTTACAGAGAACTCCAAAGGAGAGATTTTTGTAGAGGCTCTTTGCAGATACGGCCAGAAATTGCAGACAGATACATTGAGCGGTTGAAATTCACTGTTCGGAGACTTGGATGAAGGGTTCAAGCCTGTTCCTCCGGAGATACCTGCTCCAAAGGATTACAACAAGATGGAGTTCCTCAAAAAGGAGAAGGAACTTGTTGGAATGTATCTTTCCGCCCATCCGCTTGACATGTACAAGTTTGAGATGGATAATTTTGCAAAAGTTTCCCTCAATGAGGCTAAGGAACTTGCAGCTGCGGCAAGCACAGATGCCGGATTGCGCAAGAAGGAACTTTATCTGGCCGGTCTGGTAACCTCAGTGAGCAAGATGGTCTCCAAGAAGAGCGGAAAACCCTGGGTGAAATTTTCTGTTGAAGATTATGACGGAAGTGTGGAGTTTGCCCTTTTCGGGAAGGACTTTGAGATTTTTATGCCATTCCTGGAGGAGGGACAGGCACTTATGTTCAAATGTCAGATAATGCCGCGCTTCGGTTTTGGCAAGGAGGAGGAGAAAGGTCCGGACGGAAAGCCGCTTCCTGTTGAGTGTGAACTTAAGATGCGCAAGATAACCCTGCTTGCCAATACAAAAGAGGAGTTCATAAAGAAACTTACTATAAATGTACCGGTTAAGAGACTTTCTCCAGTCTTCCGCAAGGACCTCCTCAAGGAACTGAAGGAGCATAAAGGGAAGAAGATGCTTGCCCTCAACCTGCTCGACTATGAGAAAGGTTACTCAGTAGAATTTTTCTCCCGAAAGTTCAAGGTGGATGTAAACCCGGGACTGCTTGATTTTCTTGCCCACCACAATCTGGAGTACAAGGTTGAAGCAGAGGTATATCTGTAAAAAAAGTGCAGGAATTCCTGCACTTTTTTTATGGGTGTTTCCTGATATTCTAATATCCTTGCGCCCTAAGTGTTATCTCTGCCCCCTCAGGTGTAACCAGTGAGGCGCCGGCTTCCGGTTTGCACAGGTGGCCGATGATGTCTACGTTGGGGAATTCCTTGTGGAAGCGCTCGTGTTCCTGTACCGGTACGGCAAAAAGGAACTTGTAGTCGTCTCCGCCGTTGAGGGCTGCTGTTATTGCATCCATATTGAGCTCGTCTGCCATGGCAAATGTTTGTGAAGCGATTGGAATTTTGGCCAAGTAGATTTTGGCTCCAACGTTGTGTTCATCACAAAGCTCTTTCACTGCCGATGCAAGGCCGTTGGTTATGAAGTAGCCGCAGGCAGGGAAGAGTTTTGCTTCCTTGAACTGCTCTGTGGTTTTTGGGTTTATCTCAGGGCTGAGGTATTGGCTCAGAATGTATTTGTATTTGCTCAAATCCGGCTGTACGTATTCTGCGGCGCGCTCGGCAGGAATGCGGTTGAATGCAATCTTTTCCCTTTCCAATACGTGGAGTCCCATATATGCTGCACCAACATTGCCGGTAAGGCAAAGGAGGCAGGTGTTGTCAACTGCAGGTACTGCAGCTGCAACTTTGGTGCTTTGCACTCCGCAAGCTGTAATTGCTATGTTCAGGCCTGTCATTGAGGCTCCAAGATCCAGTGTCAGTTGCTCTACGCAGTGCTCTTTGGCTGCTGCCAGCACTCCGCTCCAGAATTCTGCAACATCCTCAACGCAGAATCTTGCAGACAATCCCAATGAAAAAGATAGTCCTGCAGGTGTATGGCATTTTGCGTATATGCCTCCCAATGCAAGCAGAGATGCCTTGTATCCCAAGTGTTTGAGAGGGGTGTAGGTAAGGTCGAAATCAACTCCTTCAAGCATGGTTTTCTGCACTGTGAGGAAGTTGTTCACATCTTTTGTGCGGCCAGCTTTGTCGGGAATACGGCCGTTGAACATCTGGTGTGTGGAGTTGTTGTATGGAGTACCTTCAAAAAGTCTCTTTAGGAGGGCAACTTTGCCAATTTCGCTGATTTGTGTCCTTTTGGGGGCAGAGTTGTTCTGTTGAGTACCTTTTTCTAGTGATTCTGTGTTCATAAGCATGTATTTTTTTACAAAAATATCTAAAATGGTTTAACTTTGCGCTACGATGAGTAAAAATAACGAAATTATAGAAAATATAGCCAATGCTGAGTATCAGTATGGCTTTGAGTCAAATATTAGCCAGGAGTTCATTCCAAAGGGGTTGAATGAGGATATAATCAGACTTATCTCTTCAAAGAAAGGTGAGCCTGAGTGGTTGCTGGAGTTCCGTCTCAAGGCTTTTGAGAGATGGAAGAAGATGGAAATGCCCAAATGGGCACATCTTGATATTCCTGAGATAGATTATCAGGATATTATATATTATGCTGCACCTCAGCCAAAGAAGGAGGTTACTGAGATAGATCCTGAACTGGCAGAGACTTTTGAGAAGCTTGGAATTCCGTTGCACGAGAGGAATGTACTTGCAGGTATGGCGGTGGATGCGGTGTTTGATTCCGTTTCAGTAAAGACCACTTTCAGGGAGACTTTGGCTGAGAAGGGGGTAATTTTCTGCTCTTTCTCTGAGGCTGTAAGGGATTATCCCGATTTGGTGAAGAAATATCTTGCATCTGTTGTCCCTGTGGGCGACAACTATTTTTCTGCACTTAACTCAGCAGTGTTCAGTGACGGTTCGTTCTGCTATATTCCAAAGAATACCCGCTGTCCTATGGAGTTGAGCAGTTATTTCAGGATAAATGCAAAGGGAACAGGACAGTTTGAGCGTACCCTTATTGTTGCCGATGAAGGCTCATATGTAAGTTATCTTGAGGGGTGTACTGCTCCGCAAAGGGATGAGAACCAGTTGCATGCTGCAGTTGTGGAGATTGTTGTAATGCAGGATGCGGAGGTTAAGTATTCTACAGTACAGAACTGGTATCCGGGAGACAAGGAGGGTAAAGGAGGAATCTACAACTTTGTTACAAAGAGGGGTATTTGCAAAGGGGCAAACAGCAAGTTGTTCTGGGCTCAGGTGGAGACAGGTTCTGCAATTACCTGGAAGTATCCGAGCACCATTCTCAAGGGTGACAATTCAATGAGCGAGTTCTATTCTGTAGCGGTAACCAACAATTACCAGCAGGCCGATACAGGAACCAAGATGATCCATATAGGCAAGAATACAACTAGCCGTATTGTGAGCAAGGGTATTTCTGCCGGCAAGAGCCAGAACAGCTACAGGGGTCTTGTAAAGATTCTTCCAGGTGCGGAGAATGCCCGCAACCACTCGCAATGTGACAGCCTTCTGCTAGGAGACAAATGTGGCGCACACACTTTCCCGTACGTTGAGAGCGAGAATCCAACAGCGGTTGTGGAGCACGAGGCAACCACATCAAAGATTGGTGAGGACCAGTTGTTCTATTGTCAGCAGAGGGGCATAAAGGCGGAGGATGCTGTAGGTCTGATTGTGAACGGCTATGCCAAGGAGGTTATCAACCAGTTGCCTATGGAGTTTGCCGTAGAGGCCCAGAAGTTGCTGCAGGTTTCATTGGAGGGAAGTGTAGGTTAATAATTTATCGGGAATAAGAATATGTTCAGTATTGATAATGTACTTTTTACTTTGGGCGGCCAGGGTGTAAGCCTGTTGGAGTTACTGGCTGTAACGGCCGGATTGAGCTGCGTATTTCTTGCCACCAGGGGTAAGGTGCTCAATTTCTGGGTGGGATATCTTTATAATATCCTCCTTTTCTTCATGTTTTTGCAGAAGCATCTTTATTCAAGCATGCTGGTGCAGCCTATCTCATTCGTTATAAATTTCTTTGGGCATTACAGATGGACACACCCCGCCCAGAATGAAAAGGACCGCAAGGAGCAGTTGAAGATAACTGTCCTTACAAACAGGGAGAGGCTTACGCTTATAGGAGTTGTGGCTGCATTTACCGTGGGTTGGGGATTTTTGCTCAGCCAATTGAACGTGTGGTGGCCTGATGTGTTCCCTATGGCAAGGGCTCCGTTCCTGGATGCTTTTGTAACTGCATTCATCTTGTTGGCGCAGTACCTTTCTGCCCAGAAGAAGATTGACTGCTGGGGTGCCTGGCTGGTTGTCAATATTACCAACATTACATTGTACATTAAGGCCGGACTGGTGTTTATGCCGCTTGTAAGTGCCGGTTATCTGATACTTGCTTTCTTTGGTTTTGCAATGTGGAGAAAACAGATGAAAGCGCAGGAGATTTAAAAAGGAGTGATTATGGAAAATTTGATTGAGATAAAAAATTTGCATGCCAACATTAATGGCAGGGAGATACTAAAAGGTATTGATCTTGTTGTAAAGCCTGGTGAAGTTCACGCAATTATGGGTCCTAACGGTTCCGGTAAAAGTACCCTTTCTGCTGTTCTTGCCGGAAAGGAACATTATGAGGTAACAGAGGGAACAGTTACATTTATGGGCCAGAATCTTCTGGAAATGTCTCCGGAGGAGCGCTCTTGGGCAGGCCTTTTCCTCGGATTCCAGTATCCTATTGAGATACCGGGCGTTACCAACGTCAATTTTATGAAGACAGCCGTTAATGAGCACCGCAAACAGAAAGGTCTTGCGCCGCTTACTGCAGCTGAGTACCTTAAACTTATGAGGGAGAAGCTGGCTATTGTAGAGATGGATCCCGCTTTCTCTTCAAGAGGTGTGAATGTGGGCTTCTCGGGCGGTGAGAAAAAGAGGAATGAGATTTTCCAGATGGCTATGCTGGATCCAAAGCTTGCCATTCTTGATGAAACCGACAGCGGTCTTGATGTAGATGCTCTCCGCATTGTGGCAACAGGTGTAAACAAGCTTAAAAAGGCAGATAATGCAACTATTGTAATTACCCACTACCAGAGGCTTCTGGATTATATTGTCCCTGATATTGTCCATGTGCTGTATAAGGGCAAGATCATCAAGACAGCCGGAAAGGAACTTGCGCTTGAGGTTGAGACAAGAGGTTACGACTGGCTTATAAAGGGTGAATAATTTATCGGGAAGAGGATTATGGAAAACAATTATATTTATATTCCCGACAAAGCCCAGCAGGAGTTCAGGTGCCGTGTGCCGCTGGAGGATACCGACCAGGTATTTGTAGTGGACGGGAAGGGGGAGACAAGTGGACTTTCGTTGGGTAAGGGCGAGATTCTTCCAAGGATGCTGCAGGTGATTCAGGTAAGAAGTGCACAAGCAGCGGAGGATCTCTCGTATTCAACTGATTATGTGTTGGGAGAGGGGGCTCAGGCAAAGGTGCTCCTTTGTTCGCATACCCTTTCTATGGAGGATTTTGTTACCCGTGAAAATGTGAATGTGAAGCTTGCGCAGGGGGCGGTCCTTGATATGGTAGTAATGCAGAATGAGCATAACAAGTCCAAGCACAGCACTTCGTTTAAAGTGGAGCTGGAGGCAGGCGCTGTTTTGAACCTGAATGTGATTACTCTACACGGAGGTGAGATATCCAATGATATTGAGGTGGCACTGAACGGTAAAGGCGGAGAGTGTCATGTAAATGGCCTTTATCTTGCGGACGGCAGCCAGAGAGTTTCCACAAATGTGAATATAAGGCACAATGTGCCGGAGTGCCATAGTTCCCAGCTGTTCAAAGGTATTCTCGACGGCGATTCAATCACCCGTTTCAGCGGAAGGATCTATGTGGCTAAGGATGCCCAGAAGACAGAGGCCTATCAGGCAAACAACAACTTGCTGGCATCCCGAACAGCCAAGGCATATACCCAGCCTCATCTGGAGATTTATGCAGATGATGTAAAATGCTCCCACGGTGCTACAGTGGGCAGCCTCAATGCAGATGAGCTTTTCTATATGCGTTCCCGCGGTATTGCCAAAGATGAGGCGAAACTTCTTCAGCAGCAGGCTTTTGCTTATGCGGTACTTGAGAAGGTGGCTAATGCCGGCCTTAGGGAAAGGTTGCATTCTCTTGTTGAGAGCAGGCTCAGGGGGGAGTTCTCGGAGTGCTCAAATTGCAGCAAACATTGCTGCTAGAGGGCTCTGTAGAGGGTGTTGATTCTTTTGTTGAAAAGTATTGTATTATCAGCTCCTTTGTGGTGGTAAAATGATGTAACTTGCAGTCAATTATCGTTTAATTGACTGCATTTTTAACATAGAACTATGAGTATCAAGACCTACACCTATGAGGAAGCCTTGCAGGCCAGTATCAACTTCTTTAAGGGAGACGAGTTGGCTGCGTCTGTGTGGATTAACAAATATGCCATGAAGGATTCTTATGGCAATCTGTATGAGAAATCACCTGAAGATATGCACCGCAGACTTGCAAAGGAGTTTGCGCGAATTGAGAACAAATATCCCAACCCTATGGGTGAAGATGAGATATTTGACTTGTTGAAGGATTTCAAGTACATTATTCCTCAGGGAGGTCCTATGACCGGTATAGGCAACTCATATCAGATAGCTTCACTTTCAAACTGTTTTGTTGTAGGCCATGACACTCCTGCAGATTCCTATGGCGGAATCATGAAGATAGATGAGGAGCAGGTACAGCTTATGAAACGCCGTGGCGGTGTAGGACACGACCTTTCACATATCCGTCCTCAGGGCAGTGCGGTGCTTAACAGTGCACTTACATCTACAGGTGTGGTTCCATTTATGGAGAGATACTCAAACTCTACCCGCGAGGTAGCTCAGGACGGCCGCAGAGGCGCCCTTATGTTGTCAATCTCCATCAAACATCCCGACAGTGAGAAATTCATTGATGCAAAAATGGAGCAGGGTAAGGTTACAGGTGCAAACGTATCTGTAAAGATTGATGATGAGTTTATGAAAGCGGCACTTGCAGGTGAGCAGTATGAGCAGAAATATCCTGTTGCAGCAGCGGAGCCAAAAGTGTCAAAGATGGTAAATGCGCAGAATATATGGAAGAAGATTGTTCATAATGCGTGGAAATCTGCCGAGCCGGGTGTTTTGTTCTGGGATACAGTGTTGAGGGAGTCTGTTGCAGACTGCTATGCAGATCTTGGTTACAGGACTGTTAGTACAAACCCTTGTGGAGAGATTCCTTTGTGTCCATACGATTCTTGCCGTCTTATTGCATTGAACCTATATTCATATGTAAAGAATCCTTTTACTCCGGAGGCTTCATTTGATATGGAACTCTTCAAGGAGCATTCAGGCAAGGCCATGAGGCTTATGGACGATCTTATTGATCTTGAGATGGAGAAGATTGAGGCTATTCTTGGCAAAATCAAATCTGATCCGGAGACAGAAGATGTAAAGAGGACTGAGATGGAGTTGTGGGAGAAGATCAAGGCCAAATCTCTTGGTGGAAGACGTACAGGTTTGGGTATTACAGCAGAGGGTGACATGTTGGCAGCCCTTGGTATGAGATACGGTTCGGAGAAGGCCATTGATTTTGCAGTTGAGGTTCAGAAGAATCTTGCAGTAGAGGCATACAGGTCTTCAGTAAATATGGCTTCGGAGAGGGGTGCTTTCCCTATTTATGATACTAAAAGGGAGGAACACAACCCAATGATTGACAGAATCCGTACAGCAGACCCTGCTTTGTATGAGCTTATGAGCAAAGTAGGCAGAAGAAATATCTCTCTTCTTACAATTGCCCCTACGGGTACAACATCCCTCATGACCCAAACAACATCGGGAATAGAGCCTGTTTTTCTTCCATTCTATATTAGAAGAAGAAAGGTTAATCCTAATGATATAAATGCTGTAATTACTTTCAAGGATGATGTGGGTGACTGCTGGGAGGAGTATTATGTATTCCACCACAAATTCCTTACCTGGTGTGAGGTTAACGGAATTCCTGCAGAGAATGTGAAGAAGATGTCGGTGAAGGAAGTTGAGGAACTGGTAGAGAAATCACCTTATCACAGGGCTACATCTGCAGATATAGACTGGGTTGCCAAGGTGAAGATGCAGGGAAGTATTCAGAAATGGGTTGACCACTCAATAAGTGTTACTGTAAACTTGCCTAACTCTGTTACTGAAGAGCTTGTTGCAAATGTTTACAAGACTGCCTGGGAAGTTGGCTGTAAAGGTGTTACTGTATATAGGGACGGCTCAAGGGCTGGAGTTCTTGTTTCTGCTAAAGAGGAGAAGAAAGAGGCTGTTTCACTGAAACCGAAGGAGAGGCCAAAATCACTGGAGGCAGACGTTATCCGTTTCATGAACGGCAAGGAGAAATGGATTGCACTTGTAGGTAAACTTAACGGTGCTCCATATGAGATCTTTACAGGTCTTGTGGATGAGGATAGCCGAAACATCCCTAAATCTGTAGAAAGCGGATTTATTGTAAAGGAGAAGGATGTGAAGACCGGCATTACCCGCTATGATTTCCATTTTGTAGACAAGTATGGCTATACAAATATAGTTGGAGGTATTTCCCATATGTTCAACAAGGAGTACTGGAACTATGCAAAACTTATCTCAGGTGTGTTGAGACACGGTATGCAGATTGTAGATGTACTCAATCTTATCAACGGTCTTTCATTGGACAGTGAGGCTATCAATACTTGGAAAAACGGTGTTGAACGCAGTTTGAAGCGCTATATTCCGGATGGGACCAAGGATGATACCGGAAAGAAATGTTCAAAATGCAATTCCAATAATCTGGTTTATCAGGAGGGTTGCCTGGTATGTATGAATTGCGGTTATTCAAAATGCGGTTGATATGATTTTATATCCGAATGCTAAAATAAATTTAGGTTTAAGTGTTTTGATAAAGAGGGAGGATGGGTTTCATAACCTTGAAACCCTCTTTTATCCTGTAGAGGCAAAGGATGTGCTGGAGATAGTGGAGAGTGATACTCTGCAGATGCACCAGTACGGGATAGAGTATCCCGGAGACCCTATGGATAACCTTTGTATAAAGGCTTATAAGGCACTTGCTGCTGATTTTGATATCCCTCCAGTGGCCATTCATCTTTATAAGAAGATTCCTGTAGGGGCAGGATTGGGTGGAGGTTCTTCAGACGCTGCATTTACTTTGAAAGGGCTTAATGAGATGTTTTCACTCGGCCTTTCAGATGAGCGTCTGGCGCAATATGCGGCCACTTTGGGGAGTGACTGTGCATTTTTTATCTACAACAGGCCAATGCTTGGTACCGGCAGGGGGGAGATTCTTGAGCAGGTGGATATTACCCCATTGGACAATTATGAGATAAAGCTTGTTTATCCTCCATATTTTGTTTCAACAGCAGCTGCTTATGGCGGCATTGTACCTAGAGACAAGAGAGTGGCAAATGGGGAGAATTTTGATTCCCGACAGCTTGTTGAGATTCTCCGTCAACCAGTAGAGAGCTGGAAGGATTCTCTTGTGAATGATTTTGAGAAAACTGTTTTTGCAAAAATACCTGAATTGGCACATTATAAGGAGGAATTGTATCAGCAAGGTGCTGTTTACGCATCTATGAGCGGCAGCGGCTCTGCCTTCTTTGGGATATTCAGGAAGAAATAATTAAGGTTGTACTAAAAAGGGGGAACCCGCTACTACCTTCGGGACCCCCTTTTTTGTACTAAAACCTAAACCTACATCTATAAGATGCAAAAGGGTTGCAAAACGTTGCACTATTTTTTGAAAATTTTTTTTGCAGGCAGATAAGATATTAAAAACCCGATAATGCATACTCCTGCCACGGTTATGGCAATATCTGCCAACTGAATCTCTACCGGATATGCAGACACTATATAATTTCCTGGTATAGAGATAAATCCAAGCTCCTTCTGAAGAATCGCAACTGTAAGGCCAATAGCTGTTCCCAGACAACATCCAGTGGCGGAAATAAGAAATCCGTGAAGATGGAAGATTCTTGTTATCATCTCTTTTGTTGCACCCATACTCATAAAAGTTTCAATATCATCCTTTTTGTCTGTTACCAGCATGCTCAGACAGCTGAAGATGTTTATGGAAATTATGGCAATTACAAAGAAAAGGATGAGATATACTGCAAATTTCTCCGCCTTCATCATTTTGTACAGTGTGGAGTTTTGCTGCAGTTTGTCTTTGACGATTTTGTCGGGAAGGAGCTCATTGAGGCATCTGCCAATCTCTTCTCCGTTTGCCTTGTCACGGATATATATTTCCAGTGACGAATATTCATTTTCCTTTTGTCCCAGAAGTTCTCCAGCTACTGATGTATCAACATATATGGCGTTGGTTATCTGATTGCCGGCAGTATTGTGGAGTATGGCAGATGGAAATACCTTTTTTGCATTTATTGCTGCAGATGGATTTGTTACAGAGAATTCCCCCTCTCTTTTAGGATAGTACAGTTTCAATGAGTTCAGAAATCTCACCCTCAGCTCAAGTCCGCGCGCAAGGTCTTCACCTATAAGGGCATATTTTGTTTCCCCTTTATGTAGTGTTGGAGTCCCTTCTATAAGGTGTGTTGCTATAGGATTGAACTCCAGATATGAAGAGTCTATGCCTATAACCGTAGCAATGGCTTCCTTTCCATTGTATTCTACGAATACATTATCCGAGATAATAGGCGCCACATGTGCCACCCCTTTGATGCCGGATATTGCGGTTAACTCTGATGGAGTGATTTTCAGTGTTTTCCCTGTGGAAGGGGTAATTGTAAAATCGGCTTTGTAACTCTCATAGATTTCTCTGATGGAGTTATCAAAGCCGTTGTATACAGAAAGGATAAGGACCAGGGCCATGCTCCCTATTGCTATACCTGCTGCGCTTATGATGGAAATAATGTTTATTACATTATGTTTCTTCTTGGCAAACAGGTATCTGAGGGCAATATGAAGCGGTGTCCCCATTCTTTATTTTTTTAGCAGTTCATCTATGTGTTCAACATAGTCCAATGTGCTGTCCCTGTAAAAAGCTATTTCGGGAACGATGCGGAACTGTTTGCCCACAAGTCTTCCAAGTTCGCCCCTTATCTGTTTTACTGAGTTCTGGAGTATCTCCATTGCCTGGTCACCTTTGGCAGACGGGAAGATGCTCACAAACACTTTGGCAAAGGAGAGATCCGGGCTTACTCTAACCTCGCTAACTGTAATCATTGCTCCCCCAAAAACAGCCATGCCCTTGCTCCTGATAATCTCAGCAAGGTCTTTTTGCAGCTGTTTGCCTATTTTCTGTTGTCTTGTGCTCTCTCCTTCCATAAATTGTCTGTTAGTTGAATTTTAAGATGAAATAGTTCTTCTTGCCTTTCTGGACAAGGATATATTTGCCGTTGATCAGTTTATCTTCTGCAAGTACACCATTGACATCTGTGAATTTCTCCTTGTTTACACTCAAGCCGTTGGCCTGGATCATCTTGCGGCATTCTCCTTTAGAAGGGAAGATGTTGGTCTCAACAGCAAGCATGTCAATGATGTTGGTTCCAAGTTTCTCTTTAGATACCTCATATTGTGGTACACCGTCAAATACAGAAAGGAATGTCTGCTCATCAAGTTTCTGAAGGGCGTCCTGTGTTGAGTTGCCGAACAGCATGTTTGAAGCCTCAACAGCCTTGTTGTACTCTTCCTCTCCATGAACCATAATTGTAATCTCCTTTGCAAGAAGTTTCTGAAGGGTTCTTGTATGAGGAGCCTCCTTGTGTTCTGCTATTGCAGCCTCAATTGTCTGGCGGTCCAGCATTGTAAAGATCTTTATGTATTTCTCTGCATCCTCATCTCCCACATTCATCCAGAACTGGTAGAAAGCGTATGGAGATGTGTACTCAGGGTTAAGCCAGATGTTTCCTTTCTCTGTCTTTCCAAATTTTCCGCCGTCCGCTTTTGTAATAAGAGGGCAGGTAAGGGCAAATGCCTCGTTGCCGGTCTTTCTGCGGATAAGCTCAGTACCTGTTGTGATGTTGCCCCACTGGTCGCTTCCACCCATCTGAAGCTTGCAGTTCATGTGCTCGTTCAAATATAGGAAGTCATAACCCTGTACAAGCTGGTAAGAGAACTCTGTAAATGACATACCCTCTCTTGCCTCTCCGCTCAAACGCTTCTTTACGGAGTCCTTGCTCATCATGTAGTTTACGGTAATGTGCTTTCCTATGTCGCGGATAAAAGAAAGGAACGAGAAGTTCTTCATCCACTCATAGTTGTTTACAAGCACTGCCGCATTCTCCTTGTCAGAGTCAAAATCAAGGAAAATTGAAAGCTGCTTCTTGATGGCTTCAATATTGTGTGCAAGGGTCTCCTCATCCAAAAGGTTTCTCTCAGCGCTCTTCATTGAAGGGTCGCCGATCATTCCTGTAGCACCACCGATAAGTGCGTATGGTTTGTGTCCGCAATTCTGGAAATGTTTAAGCATCATAATGCTCACAAGGTGTCCGATGTGCAATGAATCTGCAGTAGGGTCAATACCTACATATGCAGCAGTGCACTCCTTCATCAACTGCTCCTCTGTACCCGGCATCATGGTATGGATCATACCTCTCCAGGTAAGCTCTTCAACAAAATTCTTCATCTGTTATATATTTTTAATGTTCAATATTTTCTTCCCGACAGGTCCTTTAAAGACCTCCAAACTGCAAAGTTAACATTTTTACTTGAAAAGGTTGTATTTCTTTCCTTTGTTATATAGAGTTTGTCTGGTAATGCCAAGTTGAGCTGCCGCCAAAGTTATATTCCCCCTCTGTCTTTCAAGGGCACTTTCCATCATTTTCCTCTCCATCTCCTCCAGTGTACCCGCGGCTTCCCCTTTTCCGTTTTTCAGAGCCAGTGAGAGCTTCCTCATCTTGTGGGCGTTCCTTAGCGTTACGGTAAGCTTTTCGTTGTTCCAGGGCTTGGAGACAAAATCAAAAGCCCCTGCATCAGCCGCCTGGAGACCAAAAGGGTTTTGGGAGAAATTGGTAAAGACCACTATCTGTATATCTCTCCCCAGTGCGCAAATTTCCTTTATGAAATCCAGATGCGCCTTTTGCTCGGAAGGGAGGTTTGCACCGGTATCCAGAACAATGATCCCAACCTCCTTTTCCTGCAGGATTCTAATGATGTTTTCCTGGTCGCACTCCGTAATTACCTCTTCAAATTCCTTTTGGACAAGCAATGTTAAAGCCGTGAGAAATCCCCTGTTTCTTTCACATATAAGGACAGTTTCGTTTATCTTCATATCTGGTATCATTGTAAAATCCTGTAAAACTAAATGTTAGTGCAAATGTAAAAATATTTTACATATATACAAAATAGTGTTAAAATATTTTACACTTCCCCTTTCTTCCCTGGGTGTGATGTCCAATGGCTGGAGCATTTGTGTTATTTTGTAAAATAATGCTATTTTTGTGTCTATATAAATAAAGACAACTTATGAGAACAAGAATTTCAAGATTTTTTGCTGTTGCCCTGCTTCTGCTTTTTGTAGTGCCGGCATTTGCACAGTTACCCCAGAAGCTTGCCCAGTTCAGCAACGTGAGCGGCATTCAGGAATTGAAGATTTCAGACAGGATGGAGAATCCTTTCAAGGAGAAATATGTGATGTTCTTTGAGCAGCCCATTGACCACAGCAACCCTTCTAAAGGCACCTTCAAACAGAGGGTGATTGTTGCAGTTGCTGATTATGATGCTCCAACGGTAATCATTACCGAAGGTTACGGTGCAGCATACGGCCTCAATCCAAGATACAGGGAGGAGGTTTCAAAGCTGTTCAATACAAATATGGTACTTGTGGAGCACAGGTATTTCCTTGAGTCGGTTCCATTCATGCAGGATGATACAACCATTACACCGGAAACTTTGGACTGGAGTTATATGACTGCTGTAAATGAAGCTGCAGATTTGCACAATGTGAACCAGACTCTCAGAAAAGTGTTTAATGGTAAATGGATTGCTACCGGTATAAGCAAAGGTGGCCAGACAGCAATGTTCTATACTGCATATTATCCCCAGGATCTGGATGTTTCAGTTCCATACGTGGGGCCTGTTTGCAAGGGAGTTGAGGACGGACGTCATGAGCCTTTCCTCGCAGAATATGCAGGCACTCCTCAGGACAGGGAAATTTTGAGGAATTTCCAGATTGAGTTCCTCAAGAGAAGGGCAACCATCAAACCTATGTTTGAGAAACTTTCGCAGGAGCAGAAGCTTACATACAAGATTGATATGGATGCAGTATATGACTATTGTGTACTTGAGTTCCCGTTTGCTTTCTGGCAGTGGGGTATGAAAACCTCTACAGTTCCGGATCCAAAGAGTGCATCTGATGAGCAGATGTTCAATTTTCTTGTGCGTGTGAGCGGTCCGGACTATTTTGCCGAGGGTGGTGATTCTGCACCATTCTTTGTTCAGGCAGCCAAGGAGTTGGGTTACTACGGTTATGATACCAGGCCTTTCAAGGGGCTGCTTACCATTAAGGATGCGGAAGGTTATCTGAACAAACTGTTTGTGCCTCAGAGCCAGACATTCAAGTTTGACAAATATCTATATAAGAAACTCGTGAAGTTCCTTGCAAAAACTGATTCAAAAATGATGTTCATCTATGGCCAGTTTGATCCATGGAGTGCAGTTATGCCTGTAGCTCCTGTCAAAAATGAGGAACTGAAGAAAAAGGGCAAAGGAAGGGAGACAATGAAGCTTTACATTGAGCCAAACGGCAGCCACAGGGCCAGAATCTCCACTTTGCCTGAGCCTATGAAGGCAGAGGCCATTGCTACGCTGAAAGAGTGGTTGGAACTGTAAATTGATGATAAAAAGTATGGAGTTCAAGGAGATTACATTGGAAGACAAAGGATGGGTAAGGCAGTTGCTCTCATATGAGAACAATATGGCTGCAGAGTACAACTTTACTGTGCTTTACATTTGGCGCGACATAATGAACTCCAGTATAAGTAGATATAAGGATCTGTTCCTTTTGAGGTTTTTCCCAAAAGGGGCAGATTCTCCTTTTTACCTTTTCCCGGCGGGACGAGGGGAAGAGAAGGATTATCGGGAAGCAATGGAACTGTATATGGAGGATGCCCACTCCCAGGGATACCCTTTGAGAATGGCCTCTGTGCAAAAGTACCAGCTGGAGATGCTTCAGGGATTCTTCCCCGACAAATTCATGTGGGAGCCTGCGAGAAGTTCGTTCGATTATATCTATTCTGCAGAGGATCTGACATTTCTAAGGGGGAAGAAATTCCAGAACAAAAGAAATTTTGCCTCCAGGTTCAGGCGACAGGAGGGATGGAGATACGAAGCTATTGATGAGCAAAATTTGCCGGAGTGTGCCAGGATGAGCATAAAATGGTGTGCAAAATACGGCTGTGGGAAGAATCCGTCCATGGAGAGTGAGTCCTGCAGTGTCAAGAATGCCATAAAGAACTTTTTTGAGCTGGAATTGCAGGGGGGATTGTTGCGCCTCAACGGCACAGTGGTAGCCTTTACAATTGCGGAAAAGACAAATTCTGATACCTTGCTTGTCCATATTGAGAAAGCATATGCAGATATTCCCGGGGCATATCCGGCCATTGCAAACGAATTTTTGAGAAACACGATTGTTGAGGATGAGGTATCGGGCAAGCTCTCGGTAGCTTATATAAACAGGGAGGATGATGCTGGAGACGAGGGGCTCAGGGAGGCAAAAATGCAATATCATCCACTCTTTTTGCTTGAAAAATATACGGTTAAAGAAAAATGACTATATTTGCATCCTAAACCAATACATTTAAAAATTTGGAACCTCCCAGTAGCACTGCAATAGAACTTCTGGTTCTGTCATCTTCAATAATAGGCCTGTTGATGTGTTCGGCCCTCATTTCGGGAAGCGAAGCTGCTTTCTTTTCGCTCACACCCGGGCAGAAGGATGCGCTCAAGCAGGAGGGGGATTCCAGGGGAGAAAGGGTGTTGGAGCTTCTTTCCAACCCCGATTACCTTTTGGGTATCATTCTTCAGGCAAACAATATCGTAAACATTCTTATTGTACTCCTTTCAACCATGTTGATGGGGCATTTGTTTGATTTCTCCAGTTATCCTGTAGCGGAATTCCTGGTGAATACCATCTTTGTTACATTCCTGTTGCTTCTTTTTGGTGAGATTCTTCCCAAAATCATTGCAACACATTATCCTGTGCAGTTTGCCAAGGCAATGGCAACGCCCCTTGTGTTCCTGTATCCGTTGGCCAGGCCTTTCAATTTTCTGATGAAAAAACTTACCTCAAAAATCTCCGACAATCTGGAGTCGAGAGGTGAGGTTACTTTGGAAGAACTTTCTGAAGCAGTGGATATTGCTACTCCTTCAACAAGTCAGGAGAAAAAAATCCTCAAGGGTATCGTGAAACTTCCTACCACAAGTGTGGAGAAAATCATGAAACCGAGGGTGGATGTGGTTGCAATTGATATAGATGCTACAAATGAGGATGTTATAAAACTTGCAAATGAATGCGGTTTCTCGCGTCTTCCAGTATATCAGGAGGATTTGGATGATATAAGAGGCTTCCTCTACATAAAGGATATGCTCCCTTACCTGGTGGACAAGTCGGGAGAATTCAACTGGAAGGATCATATAAGGGAGGCATATTATGTTCCCGAGAGCAAAAAGATAAATGATCTTCTTGAGGAATTCCGCCAGAAGAAGATGCATCTTGCCGTAGTGGTGGATGAGTATGGAGGGACAGACGGAATTGTGACGCTTGAGGACATTCTTGAGGAGATTGTGGGTGAGATTGTAGATGAGAGTGATTTTGAGGAGCTTGAAGAACTTAACAGAAAATAATAAAGAAAATATATATGGGACTGTATTTAAGAAAAGAACTTAAAAATGGTGCAGAGATTTCCGTATGGGAAGTCACGGAATCAGAAGAAGAACTGCTGAAAATAATTTCAATTCCAAATGAGGAGCTGGAAGAGCTCTATTATATTAAGAGTGAGGCCAGACGCAGGGAGAAACTTGCTGTAAGGGCTCTCTTGAACACTGTTTTTGAGGAGAAGGTTTATATTGGCCACCACGATAACGGTGCCCCTTTTATACAGAATGACCTTACTCATATAAGCATTACCCATACAAACAGGTTTGTTGCTATCATTACTCACCCTACTGAGGAGGTGGGTATCGATATTGAGAGCATTGAGAGAGATTTCTCTGCAGTTGAGAAGAGGGCTCTTTCTGAAGATGAGAAAGATGACCTTCAGGACAAGAACCGCAATCTGCAGCTTGCAATATACTGGTGTGCAAAAGAGGCCATATACAAACGTATGAGCCAGCATGGGGTAGATTTTGCAAAGCAGATGGAGGTAGACAAGTTCAATCCTAAAGAAGAGGGTGATATAGAGGCTACATTCATCAATAAAGATGGTTCGGAAGAGGAGTTCGAACTGGAGTATGAGGTATTTGACAATCACGTAATGGTTTGGCTAGTAGGATAATTATGAAAAAGATATTTGCAGTACTGCTTTTGTTGTGTGTTGCACTTTCTGCCAATGCACAGGTAAATGAACTTCCACGCACAACCCCAGAGGAACAGGGAGTTCCTTCAAAAGCCCTCGTGGAGTTGTTTGATTCATTGCATTTCATGCCTGGTACAGATATCCACAGCATGATTGTAATGCGTCACGGCAAGGTTGTCGGAGAATTCTACCCGGCCCCTTTTGCAGCAGAGTACCAGCATACACAGTACTCGAGTTCCAAAACCCTTGTATCCATTGCGGCGGGTATTGCCATAGATGAAAACCGTCTCCGCCTGACAGACAGGGTTGCCGCTTTCTTCCCGGAGTATCTTCCCGACAGCATCTCCGTCAATCTTGCGAAGATGACCCTTGAAGATCTCCTTACAATGCAGTCGGGAATAAAACCGGACTGGGCAATGCGCAGCAAGGGGACAGAGTGGATAAGGACATTCCTTTCAAAAGATGTGAAAAATGTGCCGGGCGAGGTGTTTGCATACGACTCCATGGTTACTTATATGATCTCTGCAATTGTGCAGAAGGCTACCGGCAAAACTGTGCTTGAGTACCTTAAGGAAAAACTTTTTGCCCCAATGAACATTACAAAAGTAAATTGGGAGACCAGCCCGGAGGGTGTAAATACCGGCGGTTGGGGACTTCATATCCAGAGCGAGTCTTTGGCAAAGGTGGGCCAGATGTGGCTTGACAATGGTGTTTGGGACGGCAAACAGCTTGTTTCAAGGGAGTGGATAAGCCAGATGAGCTCAAAACATGCAAACGGTGGCGATTACGGTTATGGTTACCAGGTTTGGATGTGCAAATATCCGGGAGCAGTAAGGGCAGACGGTGCCCTTGGACAGTATGTGATTGTTGTTCCTGAGAAGGATGTTGTAATTGTCCTTACAGAGGCGTCATTTACCAACGGCAAGCCGCAGAGAGGGCTTATTTGGGACAAATTCCTTCCACAGTTGTCAGACGGTCCGCTACCTGCAAGCAAGGATTATGAACTCTTGAAGAAGAAGCAGGCATCATATACACTTGAGATTCCTGCAGGAAAGGAGAAATCTTCTGTAATGAAGAAACTTGCGGGCAAGAAGATTTCTGTACCTAAGAACAAATACGGCTGGAAAGAGGTGATATTTGAGCAGGGAGCCGACAAGCAGCTCCTTATGCATCTGACAAAGACTGACGGGACCACATACACACAGCCTATGGGATATAAGAAATGGGCAACCGATACAATTGCCGGGCTTCCTCCATACTCAATCAATCCAATTGACTGGCATCGTGGACTTGAGGGGCCTTTCTATGCTGCAGCTGCTTACGGATGGGAGAAAAACATTCTTAATGCAAATATCCATTATGTTAACTGGGTATCCTCGCTTTATACCGCATGGGAGGTTAAGGAAGGAGAGATTGTCCTTTCAATCTCAAACAACTATGTGAAGAATAAGGTTGAGATATTTACCTGTACAATCGAGTAATCGGGACGGCACTTTACAGTTGCCGGCTTAAAATAAAAAGAGAGGTTGCCCTGCCGGCAACCTCTCTTTTTATTGCTTTACATAACGGATATATTACATCATGCCGCCCATGCCGCCGCCCATTTGAGGCATTGCCATTGGAGTCTCCTCTTTGGCATCTGCAATTACACACTCAGTTGTAAGGAACATGCCGGCAACTGAAGCTGCATTCTCAAGTGCAACGCGGCTAACCTTGGTAGGGTCAATAACACCTGCTGCAAGAAGGTTCTCATAAACCTCAGTGCGCGCATTGTAACCGAAATCAGCCTCACCCTCTTTGATCTTCTGGATAACTACGCTGCCTTCAACACCGGCATTGTCACAGATTGTTCTTAGTGGAGCTTCAATTGCACGTGCAATGATGTTGATACCTGTCTGCTCGTCCTCATTGTCTGCCTTAACAGCTTTAAGGCAATCGATAGCTCTGATGTAAGCAACTCCACCTCCAGCAACGATACCCTCTTCAACTGCTGCTCTTGTAGCATTAAGCGCATCCTCAACTCTATCTTTCTTTTCTTTAAGTTCAACCTCTGAGGCTGCACCTACGTATAGAACTGCAACACCACCGGCCAATTTTGCAAGGCGCTCTTTAAGTTTCTCGCGGTCGTAATCGCTGGTTGTAGTCTCAATCTGTTTCTTGATCTGTGCTACTCTGTCTGCAATCGCCTCTTTGTCACCTGCACCGTTTACAATAGTTGTATTCTCTTTGTCTACAGATACTTTTTCTGCAGTACCAAGCATATCTGGAGTACAGTTCTCCAAAGTAAAACCTCTCTCCTCAGATACTACAACTGCGCCTGTAAGGGTTGCGATATCCTGCAACATCTCTTTTCTTCTGTCACCAAAGCCTGGAGCCTTAACTGCAGCAACTTTGATTGTGCCGCGCAAACGGTTTACAACAAGGGTTGTAAGTGCCTCGCCATCTACATCCTCTGCAATGATCAAAAGAGATTTGCCCTCTCTTGCAATTGGCTCAAGGATAGGAAGAAGGTCTTTCATTGAAGACACTTTCTTGTCGGTAACAAGGATTAGCGGCTGCTCAAGAACTGCCTCCATCTTGTCTGGGTTGGTCATGAAGTAAGGAGAAATGTAACCTCTGTCAAACTGCATGCCCTCAACAACTTTAACCTCGGTTGCGGTACCTTTTGCCTCCTCTACGGTAATTACACCCTCTTTTTTCACTTTGCTCATTGCATCAGCAATAAGTTTGCCGATGAAGGCGTCATTGTTTGCAGAGATTGTACCTACCTGCTCAACTTTTGAGTAGTCCTCGCCAACCTCGGTGCTCTGCTCCTTAAGATTCTCAACTACAGCTGCAACTGCCTTGTCAATACCGCGTTTGAGATCCATAGGGTTTGCCCCTGCAGTAACGTTTTTAAGACCTACATTTATGATAGCCTGTGCAAGAACTGTAGCGGTAGTTGTACCGTCACCGGCCTGGTCGTTGGTTTTTGATGCAACCTCTTTAACCATCTGTGCACCCATGTTCTGGAATCTGTCCTCAAGCTCAATCTCTTTTGCAACGGTTACACCGTCTTTTGTAATGTGGGGAGCACCGAACTTCTTGTCAATTACAACATTTCTTCCTTTAGGACCCAATGTTACCTTAACGGCATTTGCCAATGCATCAGCACCCTCTCTCATGAGGTTGCGTGCATCCATATTGAATTTTATCTCTTTAGCCATAATTTTCTGCTTTATAATTTAACAGTTGAATGATCAGATAGTTGCCAAAATATCACTCTGGCGCATGATGATATATGATTTTCCGTCTGCGTGAACCTCAGTGCCGGCATATTTGCCATAAAGTACAATATCACCAACTTTTACCTCCATAGGCTCATCTTTTTTGCCTGGACCTACTGCCAAAACTTTACCCTCCTGTGGTTTCTCTTTTGCGTTGTCTGGAATAAACAATCCGCTTGCTGTTTTGGTCTCAGCCTCTTTAGGCTCTACCAATACTCTGTCTGCTAATGGTTTAATGTTCATAGTATTTAGTTTTTCTGTTTTTATTTATCATTTGTGCCGGGAAATTTATCCCTTGTTGCCAAAGATAGGACAAAATAAGTGCCAAAGGGATTTTCTGACAAAATGTCACGCCTGGAGAAGTTGCTGTATGTACTTGTCAAGGTTTGCACTCTTCTCTTCAAGAGAGAGTTTCTTCCTTATCTCGCTGTTTATGATATAGTGGCGGCTCATTTTGGTATACCCGCCAACATTCTTGCCGTTGAGGCCTATGGCATAAAGGCAGCAGTAGCCAAGCTCCATTTCGGTCAGTCCCCTCTCTCTCAAATGGGATATAAAGGCTGGATGGCTCGCTTCAAATGCAGCTACAGTTGAACCCATGAATGATTTTCTGTCTTCCAGGAACTTCTCTATCTTTTGCTGTGCTGTCCTGTCAATCTTGTCATTTTCAGAGATGGTGGCAGCCATGATGGTGTTGAGCAGTTCCAGACGCTCCTTTATTATATCCTTTACCTGGCCCTTTATTATCCAGCTGTTTTCCATTACATCAGAAAGTGTGTTTTTCTCCCTTTCCAGCTGTTCGCATTGTGAGCGGTACAGTTTGTTCTCCATATTTCCCAATTTCAGCTTGTGGACGGTAAAGGCTATGATGGTGAGCAATATGAGTACAAATACAAGCCCATAAATTGCCAGATTCCTTTTTTGGGCCTGTTTTTCCATGGATTCTATCTGCAGTGCATACCTCTCTTCAATGAATCTGGCGTCATTGGCAATCAGGGCCATCTCGGTTGAGTCGGACATTTCTGCATATCTCCTGTAATGTTCCAGGGCTTCATCCTTTAAGCCGAGGGCTTCATATACTTTTGAAGCTGTAAGCCAATAGTTCAAGGGCTTGTCCATGGAATATGTGCCATATTTCAACACAGCTTCCATCGCCTGCTCTTTATGTCCGGTCTGCAGCAGCACTTCGGCTACCGACAACCAGTTGACATAACTTTCGGGAACCTGTGAAAGATATTGGGGGATTGTTTCCTGTACGCTTTGGGCACTTCCGTATTTTGCTTCATACAGCATTGAAAATTCATGCAGTACGGAGATTTGGATGGCATTTGTATTTTGTGAAACTGCTTTGAGTTCATTCAGCGCATCCTTTGCTCCGGAAGCGTTGTCAAGTGACATGTAGCCCTGGAAGATATTGGAGCAGGCGTTGAATTGGCGGTCATTGTCCTGCAGTTTTCTGAAAAGGTCAGAGGCTGCTGATATTTCAAGGATACATTTTTCCCATTCGTAAAAAGTCTTGTGTATAAGACCTTTTTCATAATGGAGCTTGGCTCTGGTCAAGGTGTCATCAGAGCCGTTCCCCTCTCCAAGACCTTTCACAAAACATTCCATTGCCATTTCCGTGTCTCCTCCGGCAAGATATGCCTTGCCGCAATAATAGTAGCTTCTGAGCCGTTCTGTTGCAGTTCCCCTCCTCGAATAATATTCGAGGGCAGCCAAAGGGAGCGACAGGTCTTCCTGTTCCAGATACATCTGCTCCATTGCCATTGAGAGCAGCAGTGAATGTTTGGCCTTGAGTTTTTGGGTGGAGAGTTCCACGTTTCCAATTTCATGAAGTGCAACAATGGCATCATAAGGGCGCACGCCAAGGTATGATTCAATCTCACCAAGGCGTTTTTTTATATCTCCGTTTCCCCCACAACAGCAAAAAATGAGGGCTGTAAATGCCATTTTAAGGAGCAGTTTCATTGCCAAAAATCACATATTTGTGTATAAAGGTAGCAAAGTAGAGTATATCATCCAAATAAAAAGAGGAGAAAATGCAAAATAAAAACAGTGTAAAACTTTTATTCTTACCAATGATGAAATAATTTGGCAAAGCATTGATTTATACCATGTTAAAATGTAAAAATAATTTGGATGTAAAACTCGGAATTGTGTAACTTTACACAGAAGAAAAACAGATTCCATGAAAATTATGGCCAGACTTAAATTTACCCTTTTGATTATGTTTGCTTGCAGTACAATGGTTCAGGCACAGCAGGCAAAAGATGCCAGGGAGATGTTCGGGAATTACTCAAGACTGCTTTCTCCTGAGAAGGTCTATCTGCATACGGACAAGGATGTCTATTTTGCAACAGATACCATCTGGATAAGCGGGTATGTAGAGAATGCTTCATATGCAAGTGAATTTGCAGAATCGAATTATATATATGTAGAACTGATGTGTGATTTGCCCCTTAAGGATGTGGGCAGCTGGAGAGATGTCACAAAGTCGCAGTATGATGTTGTGGAGAGGAAAAAGCTCCGCCGTATCGGGAATACCTTCAGCGGATATATTGTGGTGCCGGAGATGAGCAATACCTCACGTGTCACTTTGAGGGGATACACCTATTGGATGCTCAACTCTCCTGTAGAGTATATGTTCTACAAGGAACTGGAGATTGCCAATCCCATGAAGGACAGTTTCATTTCTTCTTTGAGTGATGCCAAAATAACTTCTGAGGATACCTACATCCTTTTTGGGACAGTCCCTCCCAAGAAAAAACAGGAGGAAAAAGAGGTTGCTGCAGATTATGACATACAGTTCCTTCCGGAAAGCGGCAATTATGTTGCAGGCAGTGATGCTGTCATTTTCATAAAGGGTACTGCTCCGGACGGCAAAGGCGAGTTGCTGAAAGGGTCCATAAGTACCCAAGGCGGGAAGCATCTGGTTTCATTTGTTACCGATTCGCTCGGATTTGGAAAAGTTACAATCAGTAATCTCCCTGCAGGAGCACTTGAGGCTACCGTTACAAATGCTGCAGGCGGTTCAAAAAGGGTACAGCTTCCGCCATCCTTGGGCAAGGGTGTTACAATTAACGGCACTCTTTCTGTTGCTGCAAACGGAGGTGATGGGGGAAAAATGCAGTTCAGGATAAAATCGTCGGGAGGACTGGCTGCAAAAGGGCTTGCTGCGGTTTTGCATAACGGCTCGGAGATTTATTCCCGGATGGAGATCAAGGGGCAGGATATGCTGTTTTCGCTTCCCCTCAAGGGGCTCGGTGCAGGTATCCATATGGTTACGGTTGTGGATAGGTATGGAAATGTGTACTCGGAGCGTCCGTTTGTTGTTTTGCCACAGGAAAAAGAACAGATGAAGATTGCAGTGGAGAAGAGAGAATACGGCAAAAGGGAGAAAGTGACTGTGAATGTGTCTCTTCCCCATAATATGCTTGACAGTTGCAGGAACTTCTCCGTTTCTGTAACGGATATGGGGATTACCGGCAATCATGAGAGGACAACCATTGAATCATATATGCTCCTCAAGAGCGAACTCAGAGGTTATATTGAGGATATAGACTACTATTTCAACCGCAATGTCCCTTACGCACAAAGGATGGCCAGGGCAGATCTTCTTATGCAGACACAGGGATGGAGATATTACAATATGGAAGATATTCTCAAGGGGGAGACTGCGGCGCCTGTTTTTGGAAGGGAATACATACAGACAATTGCCGGAAAGGTGATGGGTGTGTTCGGAATTTCAAAAAATCCGTTTGTTACCTTCTATGCCCCGTCCATCAATTTCTCGGCAATGGGGCAGCTGGATTCGGGATATTTTGTATTGAAGGATGTGGATTTTCCTGAGCATACAAGGTTCATAGTGTCGGCAACAGGAAAGAACGGGAAAAATATGAGCCATACTCCTATCCTCCAGAAAGATTATTTTGCCCCGCTGCACAGATATCCAATGCAGGGAGGGAAAGTAACCTATACCCCACATTTCAGGGAGATTGTGGAGAAAAAATATTACAATAGCGGGGAAGGTGGCCACTCAATGGCATTTACTTTGGATCCTGTTGTAGTTACAACGCAGCTGATTACGCCAAAGAATTCGCCGTCTCCAATTCCGAACCGCCCAATAAAAAGGAGCAGTTACAGGGATGCTCTTGCCATGAAACCATATCTGCAGGGGTATGATCTGGCATCGTATGTGGTTGCTACATTTACAGGCGTAAGGCATACCCCGGGTGGAGATGCCCTTGTCGGGAATACCGGATTCAGAAGCTGGAGAACGGTGGAATTGTATATGAACGGAATTTATATACCTGCAAATGAAGTGATGAATACCCATCTGCTGCATATGCCCCTTTCCGAGGTGGAATCACTCATTTTCCTTGGAGGCCTTGATGCGGGGCCGTACCAGCCTGTGCATCTTCACAAAAGCCAATACCCTTCACCGGTCCTCATGATAAACACTTGCTCCGGGGGAAGAGGCCACAGGGTAAGGCCCAATGTAGTCTCCGCATCCCCTATAGGGTGGCAGAAACCGGCTAAGTTCTACTCTCCAAAATATGATTATACCAATAAATGGAAGGGTGAGGACAACAGGATAACCTTGTACTGGTCACCATCCCTTGAGGTTGACAAGCATGGTAAGGCATGTTTTACATTTTATACAACAGACTCCAATTCAAAATACAGGATTGAGATAGAAGGACGTTCTGCCGCAGGCAAATACCATAGCGCAGAAAAGATTGTGGAAAGAAAGAAATGACGGTTAAGCGCCTTTTGCTATCTTTGCAAAAAGCAGGAACAAGATGGAAAATGTCAATGTTTCTCCCGACGAAAAATTTATGCGGGAGGCAATAAAGGAGGCTTTGAAAGCACGTGAGAGGGATGAGGTGCCAATTGGAGCGGTGGTTGAGTGTGGAGGGAGGATAATAGCAAGGGCATATAACCTCACAGAGGCTCTCAATGATGCTACAGCCCATGCCGAGATGCAGGCCATTACAATGGCAACATCTGCAATTGGAGGAAAATACCTGGACAAGTGTACATTGTATGTTACAGTTGAGCCTTGCCCCATGTGTGCTGCTGCTCTTGCATGGTCGCAGGTAAAGAGGGTTGTATATGGCGCTCCGGACGGAAAGAGGGGGTACAGCAGGTTTGTTCCGTCACTCATGCATCCCAAGACAGAGGTGACAGGAGGAGTGATGGCACAGGAATGCGGTAAAATTGTATCTGATTTCTTTAAAAGCAAGAGATAATGGAAGGGTTGTTGGGCTTGGGCCTTATTGGCCTGTTCATAGGGTGTTTTCTTGCGGCTACTGTAATACCTTTCAGTGCTGAGATCCTTCTTGTAGGAGCCTTGGTTGCCGGGTGCAATCCGGTGGCAACGTTTTGTGTGGCAACCCTCGGCAATAGTCTCGGCAGTCTTACCTCATATGGAATGGGGTATCTTGGAAAATGGGAGTGGATAGAGAAGTGGTTTCATGTTTCAAGAGAAAAACTGGAAAAGCAGAAAGGCAAAATAGATAAGTACGGGCCATATCTGGCCATGCTTTGCTGGTTGCCTTTTATAGGGGATGTGTTTGCCATTGGCCTTGGCTTTTATCGCTTGAATTTTTTTAAATGTGTTGCTTTCATTTTCATTGGGAAAGCTCTCAGATTTGGTGTCTGGACAATACTTTATGTAGTATATGGTGAGGCAATTCTCTCCTGACCCTTTTTTTTGGTTATATAAATTTTTTGCATAACTTTGCAGTCTCATTGAGATATGGTGTAATGGTAGCACTACAGATTTTGGTTCTGTCTGTCAAGGTTCGAATCCTTGTATCTCAACATGAAAGGGGCATGAAGCCCCTTTTTTTGTATCCGGTTGCCGGATATTTTTTAACTTAGTTGCCAAAAATGAAGAATCATGAAAATTAGGTCCAATATTTTACTGATTATATCCTTTGTGACATTATTAAGCTGCGGCGCAAATTCCGGAAAGAAGGTAGAGCCTGTTGCCTTCCCTCAGGTTAAAATTCCAGTATATATAAATGACCAGGATCAGGCGATAAATTTCCTTGCCAAAAATTATTGGAACAATTTCTTTACCCTTTTGCATGCTGATGATTCTCAAGAAACTTCTGTGCGGGGTATAGATTCGGTCGGTTTTGAGACGGCATTCGGTACCTATGCAAGAATACTTACAATGTCTGACGCTGATGTTATGGATAATTCTGTAAGATCCCTTTTCATGAATCTCGATTCTTTGGCCAGGAACGGGGAGAAGAAACCCCTTCTCAGGATAATGTCCCTTATGGAACACTACTTTTATAATCCCATATCACCGGTTCTCGATGAGGAGATTTATCTCAGTGCATTGAACGGAATTCTGGCGGCGGAGTCGCTTTCGGAGTTGGACAAGATGCAATATGTGTATCAGCACAGGATATGTGCATTGAACAGGGTTGGTACAAAGGCGGCTGATTTCAAATTCAGGGAGATGTTGTCGGGAGGAAAGTTTAGGGATAGGGACTTGTATGGGGTTAAAGGTAATTTTACACTGTTGTTTTTCAATAATCCCGACTGTAACTCATGTGCGGAGATATTGGAGGTGATAAAAAACTCACCATTGGAGGATTTGGTCAGCAGTGGGGAGCTGAGGGTACTTGCAATGTATATAGATGAGGATCTTGCAGCATGGAAAAGCAATAGGGCGAAGTATCCGCAGGAGTGGATATATGCCCATGATGCCCAGCTGGTTCTCAGGAATAACGGCGTATATGGCCTGAGGGCAATACCAAGCCTTTATCTTCTCGACAAAGAAAAACGGGTGATCCTTAAAGATGCACCCGTTGAAAAGGTTATTTCATATTTTATGCAGAGATAATTATTTGATCTCCATAATAGCCTCAGAAATATTTATCATAAAGTCACCTACGTGCTCGCACTCGTTTACAAGGTCCATATAGTAAACGCCGGTCAGGTAACTGTATGTCTTGTTCTCAAGGTTCAGCAGATGCTCCTCCTTAAGGTTGTTGCGGTACTCGTTGATATCTGTCTCAATATCCTGGGCATTTGCAATGTCGTTGATCTGGGTATAGCCTTTCTTGAGGTTGTAGATCATTGCCTCAAATCCTCTGTCGAGCAGGTCGATCATATAGTTTAGTTTCTTTATCATCTGCTCGTCAAATTTCATGTTGTGGATATTGCGGCGTTGCAATATGCGTGCAATATTGAATCCTGAGTCACCTACACTCTCCAGCTCGCTGATGATTTTATACATGGCCTGGATTCTTCTGCCTGACTCGTCACTGATTACACCCTCTTTAACCTCATTGAGGAATTTTGCAATCTCAAGCTCAATGCGGTCTGTAACCTGCTCGTAGTGCTCAAGTTTTTTGTATAGGGCATCAAATTTTTCAGGATCATTCTCATTGATGGCGCTCTTTGCATAAGCATACTGTCTGCGGCATATGTCTGCGTAGTGGACAATCTCCTCTTTAGCCTGGTTAAGCGACAACTCTGAGGTGCTCAACATACCGCCGTGGATATACTGCAAGCGGAATACCTCATCCTCTTTCTTTCCTTTGATGATTTTTGTAACCAGCTGGGCAATCTGATTGGTAAACCATACAAGGATAAGGGCGTTGCAAACGTTGAACATTGTATGGACCATAGAGATTGCGTACAATACAGAATTTGGAGATGCGCCTGCAACAAGAGGGTTGTCAAGTCCGAATCCCATAATGATTTTTGAAACAAGCATCAGGAATGGTTTGAACAGGATCAGTACCCAGATAACACCGAATACGTTGAATACCGAGTGGGCCATGGCTGCTCTTCTTGCAGATACGTTTGCAACCGATGCTGCAATGTTTGCAGTGATGGTTGTTCCTATGTTCTCTCCAAGAACCATTGCTGCACCCATTTCAAAAGGAATCCACCCGTTGTTGCACATTACAAGGGTAAGGGCCATTGTGGCACTTGAAGATTGAAGGACTATTGTAAGGATTGTTCCTATACCTACAAACATTAGAGTTGACCCGAAACCGTAATTGGTCCACTGTTGCAAGAATGCAAGAACCTCAGGTGAGTTCTGAAGGTCTGGAACTGATGATTTGAGGAAACTCAATCCCAGGAAAAGCAGTGAGAAACCGATGATAAGTTCTCCAATGGATTTTTTCTTCTTTGCCTTGCACATCATGAAGGCAAATCCGAATGCTATAAGAGGGATTGCAAGTACTGCGATATCTGCTTTAAAACCAAGAAGTGAGATGAGCCATGCTGTAAATGTTGTACCGATGTTGGCACCCATAATTACTCCAATTGATTGTACCAATGAGAGCAAACCGGCATTTACAAAACTCACTACCATAACGGTAGTTGCACTTGATGATTGGATAACAGCCGTGATGAAAAGACCTGTAAGGATTCGTGAAACTGAGTTAGAGGTCATTGCAGCAAGGATGTTTCTCAATTTGTCTCCCGCTACTTTTTGAAGGGCTTCACTCATAAGGGTCATACCATAAAGGAAAAGTCCCAATGAGCCAAGAAGTGTAAGAATTTTAAAAATGGCGTCCATTTATTTTTTAGTTTTGTTTCATGATACAAATATAATCTAAAATGTGGGTAGTTAAAAAAAGTGTAGAATAAATTATTAACTTCGCAACAATTCCTTAACAATTTAAACGGGTTCCTATGAGGTTTGTAAAATTGGCTCTGCTCTTGACGGTTTTTCTTATGTTCTCTATAGCTGAAGAGTCGTGGGGACAATTTGTGTCAAGCGGCGGAGTGTCCGCAAGGACAAAATGGATGCAGGTTCAAGGGGAAACATATAAGGTTGTATATCCTTATGGCATGGATTCTTTGGCAAAACGGTATTTGTGGTTGCTGGAGGAGAACAAAAGTGCCGTGATGGCAGGCCTTGGAGGGATCAGGCCGGCAAAAGTGCCTGTAGTGCTGTACAATAGGACAGTGAGGAGCAATGGATCTGTAGTGTGGGCCCCTAAAAGGATGGAACTTTTTACCATTCCTGCAGCTAACGGTTATGCGCAGAGATGGGATGAGCAGCTGGTTTTGCACGAATCGCGTCACGTTGGACAAATGACCCATTTTACAAAGGGAATTTTTAAGCTGGGCTCTATACTTATTGGTGAGCAGGCTCCTTCATTGGGAGTGGCAATATATCCTACCAGATGGATGCTGGAGGGAGATGCTGTGGTGGCCGAAACTGAGCTTTCCAATGCAGGAAGAGGAAGAAGTGCTGAATTTATGGAGTATTACAGGGCATCATTTCTGGAGGGACAGGAGAGGTCGTGGTCTAAATGGAAACTTGGCTCATATAAATATTATACTCCGAGTTTTTATACTTTGGGGTATTTGACAAACAGTACAATAAGGTATTCAAGCGGCAATTATTATTATGCAGGGGAGATATTTGATTCTCTTGTAAAACATTTTTATAACCCTTTCGTGAGGGATGTCAGTTATATACCTCTTGTGGGAGATGTGCCGCGCAGATTTTTCAGAAAGGGACGTGATATGATGACATCGTACTGGAGAGAGGAGCTTGACAGGAGGGGAAAATTCACACAGCCGCAGCAGTTGTTGGCAGATAAAGGGAAAGATTACAGGGAGTATCTTTCTCCTGTTGTTGCAGGAAAGGACAGTGTGCTGTATTTGAGGTATTCGTATGACAGCCCTTCTGCGTTGGTGCTGTTGAGAGGGGGTGAAGAAAAGTTTATGAGGAGTTTTGCGTCTAATGTGCGTAAAATGAGAGGTCACGGAGATAAGGTTTATTTTGTTGAGCAGGTGCATAATCCCAGGTGGAGCAATGAGGTGTATGGCAATTTGTATTCATACAACTGGAAGAGCAGGGAAATGCGGAAGTTGTATGGAGGCAAGTTTCTGGGAGCCATACAACTGGATGAGAAAGGGGAGAGGATTGCGGCTGTTGAATATAATCCCAATGGCGGAACTTCAATGGTGCTGATGGATGCAGATACGGGGGAAGTGATCCAGAGCATTTCTGCACCTGATAACGGGGAGATAACAGGCAGCGCCTGGATAGGGGAGGATTTGTATGCTTCTATCACTACGGGAAAGGGACTGGGTATATATGTTTTTTGCAATGGCGTGTGGCGTAGTGTGTTGCGTGAACAGTCCGCATCTGTTGAGGAGCTTCAGAGTGAGGGAGGAGTGCTATATTTCCTTTCCGATATGGATGGCGTAAGAAATGTTTACAGCTATAATCCCCAAGGAGGCAAGCTGGAAAGGATTACAAATTCACTTTATGGGGCAAGTGAACCGTATGTGTATGGGAGAGAACTGTATTACTCTTCTCTGGAGCCAGCCGGAAGGTATCCTGTGAAAATGGGACTTGATTCTATAGCGGAAAGCGGCTCCCATTTTACACCTTGGGTAGAGGATGGAGTCCTTAAGGGACAATACAGATATTTTGTGGCAGATACGCTTACAGCCCAGGCAAAGAGGGCTTTGGCACATAATGGTATTTTGGCAAGTGATTATGAGATAGAGCAAAGGGGCGGGACTTCATTTGTCAGGCATAAACGGAGTGAGGCCGGTTTTGCATCTGGCATACAGCCACGCAAGTATAACAAAATGACGCATCTTTTCAGATTTCATTCATGGGCTCCAATTTATTATGATGTAGAAAGGATTATGGAGACAGATTATGACAATCTGCAGGAGGTGGTTTCTTTGGGCGCTACAGCATATTCACAGAATACATTGGGTACAGCTGTGACCATGTTGGGCTATTCGTATAGGGATGGGCTGAGTGCCGGCCATTTTAAGATGAAATATACCGGATGGTACCCGTCACTGCAGTTCTCGGCAGATGTAAACAATGACTACCGTTATGGTGTAAGGGTACATAGGGATGGAGACAAGCTGGCCACGAGTGTTGAAAGATTCTCTTCTCCGTTGGTAGAATTGCGGGCGATGGCATATTTGCCGCTTGATTTTTCTTCTCATGGATGGAACAGGGCGATTGTTCCCCAGGTAGAGTGGAGTTTCAACAATAACGGCTATTACGACAATGTCAAGGAGGGTTATATCTACTCAAATATACTCACCTCTTCATTCCAGTTTTATACAATGAGGGAGATGGCCCATTCCGGCATATTTCCGCGATTGGGTATAGGTGGTGTTGTAAGATGGCGTACGGCAATAGATGGAGGAGAAAATTTTGGAAATTCGCAATCTTTTCACCTGTATGGATATTTGCCGGGAGCAGCATCTGCGCATGGCTTAAAACTCTCTTTCAGTGCCCAGAAGCAGAATGTGAGGGGCAAGAATTATTTTATGTCCAATATGGTGAATATGCCAAGAGGGTGCAATGATGTCTATGGTGAGAAATATTTATCCGGCACCATAGATTATGCAATGCCTGTGTATCTTGGAGACAAGAATGTTATAAGACTTGTTTATCTTAAAAGGCTTCAGCTGATACCTTTTGCAGATTTTGCAGTTGTAGACTCGAGGAATATCCACTCGTATGGTGCAGCTGTAATGGTAGATTTTGCGCCATTCACCATTGGCGTAGACCTTAGTCTGGGCGTGAGGTATTCGTTTAACATGAAAACTGCGCAAGTGCTTTTCTCTACTGCTCTTTTCTAGTCCTCACCCGGGAGAAGGGCCTCTTTTATAACAGATGCAAGCTTTTTCCCTACAACAGCCTCTATCTCCTCCAATGATGCTTCCTTTATCCTCTTTACGCTCTTGAAGTGTTGGAGCAACTTTTGTTGTGTAGCCTCGCCTATCCCCTTAATTGAAGTAAGGGTTGAGGTTATCTGGTTTTTGGTCCTGCGGCTTCTGTGATGTGTTATGCCAAAACGGTGGGCCTCATCTCTAAGGTGCATGAGAAGTTTCAGTGCCGGAGAGTTTTTGTCGAGGAACATTGGGGTTGGATCGCCGGGAATCATAATCTCTTCCAGCCTTTCAGCTATGCTTATCACTTTCACGCGCTCCAGCAGATTGAGGTTCCTGAGAGCATCATAAGCAAAGTGCAGCTGTCCCCTTCCTCCGTCTATCAGCACCAGTTGAGGGATTTCACCACCTTCAGCCAGCAGTCGGGAATAGCGGCGGTGTACCACTTCATACATGGAGGCATAATCGTTGGCCCCTACAACGGTTTTTATATTGAAATGGCGATAGTCACGTTTGCTCGGTTTGCCGTTCTTGAACACCACGCAGGCTGCGACAGGGTTGGTGCCCTGGGTGTTGGAGTTGTCGAAACATTCAATGTGAAGAGGTATTCTTTCCATCTGCAGTGCCTCTTTAAGGGCCATTACTGCACGGTTCTTGCCCTCTTCAGGATCTTTGATCTCTTCCTGTTTCATTTTTTGGAACATGAATGCCTTGGCATTTTTGGTGCACAGCTCCAACAGGCTCAGTTTGTCACCCTTAAGCGGGATATGGATGTTTTTCCCAAAAGAGAGGTTGTCTGGGAGGAAAGGTACAAGAATCTCTTCTCCCTTCCCGACAATCTGGTATATCTCCTGTATGAACCTTGTGAGGACTGCTTCCTTTTCTTCTTCTATATTGAGTTTGAAGTGGAGGTTAAGTGTCTGTATGATGCATCCTCCGTGCAGACGGAAAAAGTTGCCGAATGCATTTCCTTTCTCAAATACTATCGAGAATACATCGGTATCAGTTATGCTTGGGTGTACAATGAGGGATTTACTGTAGTGGTTCTGCAGCAGTTCCATTTTCTCCTTATATTCCTGTGCTTTTTCAAATTCCATTTGAGCTGCGTAGTCCTGCATGGTTTTGCGGTACTCCCTGATGAGATTTCCGGTATTTCCCTTGAGTATCTCTTTTATGCTTGCAATCTGGGCGTCATATTCCTGCAGAGTAATTTCCCCCACGCAAGGGCCATAGCATTTTTTTATGTGTATGTTCAGGCACGGCTTGAATTTGCCGTTTTCTATTGCTTGTGGAGTAAGGGCAAGCTTGCAGGTGCGGAGTTTGTACAGGGAGTTTATAAGGTCAAGCAGATGGTGGGCGTGCTGTACTGAACTGTACGGGCCAAAATATTGGGAGCCGTCCCTTACAAATTTTCTTGTGAGGAATATTTTGGGATATGGCTCGTTCTTGATGCATATCCATGGATAGCTTTTTCCGTCCTTGAGAAGGATGTTGTACTTGGGCTGGTATTGTTTTATGAGGTTGTTTTCGAGAAGCAGGGCATCCTGTTCGCTTTCAACAACCGTGTGCTGTACATCTGCAATCTTTGAGACCAGGACCCTGGTCTTTGTGGTGAGATTTTCAGGCTTTACAAAATACTGCTGCACCCTCTTGCGTAAATTTTTGGCTTTGCCTATGTATATGACAGTGCCTGAAGCATCCAAAAATCTGTACACTCCAGGTTCGTTTGGCAGTATTGATATCTTCTCTTTCACAAAGTTACAAAATTTTATATATCTTTGTCTGAATTGTGGTCCTTATGAATACAAAATTAGTCAATAAATCTGAAGTAAAGAACGCCTTAAAGGTAAAAGGGTTTGCGGGGAATCTTCTGGCAAGTGCGGTAATGCGTTTTGTGGGTGTACATATGGTTAATGACGTGTATGACCATTTGCGTGAGTTTCAAGGAATTGAGTTTGCTGATAAGCTTATAGAACACTTGGATGTAACTTGTGATTACATTCCGCAGGAACTGGATTATCTTCCAAAGGACGGCCCTTTTATAGTGGTGTCAAACCATCCGTTTGGGGCAATAGACGGCATTATGATGCTGAGTATTCTTGGTAAAGTGAGGCCGGACATAAAGATTCTTACCAACTTTATATTGTCTTATATCCCTAATCTTGCCGGGCATTTCTTTCCGGTAAACCCTTTTACAGACCGTCCTGGCATGAAGAGCAGTCTCAAAGGGTTGAAGATGGCCAAGGAGCATCTGGCAGCAGGTGGTGTTCTTGGTCTGTTCCCGTCGGGAGAAGTATCTTCAAATGGAAACAGGGAGAATGTGGTGAAGGATATAGAGTGGCAACCCTCAATTATCAAGCTCATAAAGAGTGCGGGGGTTCCTGTAGTGCCTATATATTTTGATGGTGGAAACTCAAGACTGTTCCATCTGATGGGTAAAGTGAATCCATATCTGCGTACGGCAAGGCTTGCAAGGGAATTGATGAGAAAGAGGGGCAGTACAATTTCCCTAAGGATAGGCAAACCTATGCAGCCAACAGAGTTTGAGGAGTTTGCAGACATATCTGTTCTGGGAAAATATTTGTGGAACAGGTCGTATGCTCTGGAGCCAAATGTGGGCCAGGCAAATGTACAGCGGGCAGTTCCTGTCGTGCACGAGGAGATTGCTCCGCACGTGGATGCAGAAAAATTGAGTTTGGAGATCGGTTCTTTGCAGCAGAACAGGTTGTTTGAAGTTGGCAATTACGAGTGTTACCTGGCTGATACAAACCAGATTCCTTTAATGATGCAGGAGATTGCCCGCAGCAGGGAGGAGACATTCAGGGCTGTAGGAGAGGGTACCAATAAAAGTTCCGATACAGATATTTACGATACCTATTACAAACACCTGATATTGTGGGATAAGAAGCAGAAGTCGTTTGTTGGCGCATACAGGTTGGGAATGGGTCCTGAGATAATAGACAAGTTTGGAGTAAAAGGATTCTATTCGCATACACTCTTCGGTTATAAAGAGAGTTTCAGATCTCATCTGAAGAAAACGGTTGAGCTCGGCCGTTCTTTTGTAGTGCCGGAATATCAGAAAGACCCTTTGGCCCTTATGCTCCTTATCAAGGGCCTGATGTATGTTGTCATCCAGAATCCTGAGGTTAGGTACCTTATTGGTCCGGTAAGTATAAGTGCCTGGTATCCGTATTTTTACAGGAGTCTTATGGTGCACTATTTGAAACACAGGCAATCTGTACCTGAACTTGAGGAGTTTGTTTCCCCAAAAAATCCTTTCAAGCCTGATTTCTGCAGGGTAAATGTTGATGATCTTGTTGTTGGAAAGATGGATTCATTGGAGAGGTTCGACCGTTTTATGTTCCGTCTGAGTAATGGGACATATAGGCTCCCTACCCTTCTTAAGAAATATATTAAGCTGAATGCCAGGATATTGGCTTTTAATGTAGACCCGGATTTCAATTACTGCGTAGATGGACTCATCATGTTGGATGTTTTGGATGTCCCTAAACAGGAGATTGATGCCCTATCCAAGGAGTTTGAGGATAAGGAAATGGTTTACAAACGTTTCGGGTTTGAATAATTCCATTTTCATGGGACAGGGTCATATCCGCTTCCACCCCACGGGTGACAGCGGAGAAGCCTTTTTACGGTATAGTACAGCCCTTTGATTGGGCCGTGTTTGCGGAGTGCTTCAATGGCATATGCAGAACATGTTGGTGTAAACCTGCAAGTTGCCGGTTTAAGAGGTGATATGCAAACCTGATAGAATCTTACCAGCAGTATGAAAGGGAAAGAGAGAGCCTTCTTAAGAATCCTTTTCAGTTCCATCTTTTTTATCCTCTTTGGATTTCCCTTGCTGAACAAGTGCCATAGCTTCTTGCAGATGGCTTTCAATGTAGCTGTATTCCTTAATATCCTTGGCCACATAAACAAAAAGGATATTGAAACTGCATCCTTCAGGTGCAGCCAATATCCCTTTATTCAATCTGTAGCTCTCGCGGATTCTCCTTTTTAAAAGATTGCGTTTTACAGCTCTCTTGAAGTTCCTTTTGGGAACAGATACAATTATTGCATTTGGCCTCTCCTGTTGTTCTTGTGACGCAACCTTTTCGTACACCACCTTAAAAGGGTAGTGGAAAAAGCTTTTGCCGTTTTTCATAAGGGATTGAATCTCCCTGAATGAGCACAATCGCTCACTTTTTGTAAAAGAGGCTGACATGTCAGTTTATTTTGTCTCTTTCTGCAAATGCAGCATAAGCGCTTTTGCAATTGATGGAGCTTCTGGTGTAGGCGCAGTGATGTTTGCTGTGAATCCTGCTGCATTCACAGCTTTTGCAACTGCCGGTCCGAATGTTGCAATCTGCAGCTCTTTCTGCTCAAATTCAGGAAAATTCTCCTGTAGCGATTTTACATCAGATGGGCTGTAGAATACTGCTATCTGATATTTGTCAAGCTCAATCTCCTTAAGATCACTGTATATAATCTTTACAAACGCAGCGCTGTCAAATTTGTATTTGGTTTTGGAGAACATTTTGTGAAGGTCACCCTTTACATTGTCAGCAGTTGCTGCAATGAGGAACTTCTCATCCTTATGTTTGCTTCCTATCGCGTCAAGAATGGATGCTGTGGTACCGTTGCCATAGAAAATCTTCCTTTTGCGGAATACTATGTGCTTCTGCAGATATACAGCTGTTGCCTCTGAATTGCAGAAGTACTTCATTGTTTCCGGAACAGTTATCCTCAACTCCTCACACAATTTGAAAAATGCATCAATTGTTGTTTTTGCTGTAAATACTATTGCGGTAAAATCCAGGATATTGATTTTTTGGGCTCTGAATTCTTTGGCACTTAGTGGCTCAACTTTAAAGAAGGGCATGAAATCTATGTTTACCTTGTACTTGCTTTGCAGCTCTGTATAAGGAGAACTGTTCTGTGGAGCCGGCTGTGAAATTAAAATATTTGAAATTTTCATATCTAACTAACTGAAATTGAGGTACAATAGCATTGCTATAGGCAAAATTTCGAGGGTGCAAAGGTATAAAATATAGAAAAAATGAGAAAATCCTTTTTGTAAAAAAATGCGAAAAATTGAAAAAAAGTACATGAGCATAACAGGTAATAGGCTGAAAACCATGCAATAACGCATATTCCCCATAGGCGCAGAAGAGATGGATTTTATTGCAATGAAGCAGCATAAAACCAGAATATACCATATGCATGCATAGGTGTAGCTGATTTTCTGTACAAGTTTTATGGCCGGCTTCTTGTTGAGCCATGCCAGAAAATTGAGAGAGAGCCTCTTTATGAAAAAATAGATGACGAATGTACCCAATATTCCTGCAAAACGGATTGGAAGAGTACTTTCATATCCAATGGTTTTTGTTGCATATGCAATGTTTGCAAGCAAGAAAGAGGTACATAGGGTAAGGAACATGAACAGAGTGTTGCGGCATATCTGAATGTTTGACTGCGCCTCTATTCCCATAAGTTTTTTATGGTTAAACAGACCTTGCAGAACATTTGTCAGACCTATAATGATCCTTCTGTTTGCAAAAAGGAGGAAGAGGACCAATGCGGTGATTATAAAAACATTTGATATGTCCCTATAGGGGTCACCCAAAGAAATTCCTGCCGGAATTTCTATTTCCTGCAATGCTGTACAGCTTCCGCTCCAAAGCTCTTCAATGGGCCTTGACATCAGTTGCCTCTTTTTGCTTTATAACCCAATCCTGTAAGGATAGCCACAATCTTGTCGCGCTGGTCGCCCTGGATGAGGATCTGTCCCTCTTTTACCGACCCTCCAACTCCGCATTTTGTCTTTAGAGCCTTTCCCAGATCAACAAGGTCATCTTCCTTCCCGACAAATCCATTTACAACCGTAACCTGTTTCCCGCCACGCCCTTTCTTGTCAATGGCTACAACAAGTTTCTGGTCTTTAGGGGCCAATGTTTCCTCTTCGTAAACCTCTTCCTGTTCAAATTGGAAGTCGGGATTTGTAGAATAGACCATTCCAAGTCTGCTTTTCCAGTCATTATTTGCCATAATCAGTTTGTTGTTGCACGAAATTTGCTGCAAAGGTACTATCTTTGTAGTTTTTAAAAGAATAAACTTTGTGTAAAGCAATATGGAATTGAAAAAATTCAAAAGGATAAACAATATTATTGCGGCAGCTGTATTGTTTGTTGCTTCATTTACGTATCTCTCTACAATTGAACCAACAGTAAGCTTCTGGGATTGTGGCGAGTTTATAGCATCTTCATACAAACTTGAGGTAGGTCATCCTCCTGGAAACCCGGTATTCCAGCTGATAGCCAGATTCTTCACCCTTTTTGGAGGCCCTGAGGATGCGGCGATGCTTGTAAATGTAATGAGTGCAATGTGCTCTGCATTTACCATTTTCTTCCTGTATCTTACCATTGTCCATCTCGGCAGAAGAATAGTGGAGAAGACAAAGGGAGAGATGACACTTCCTTCGGCAACCGGTGTTTTTGGGGCAGGTATAGTTGGAGCTCTGGCATATACATTCTCTGACACATTCTGGTTTTCTGCAGTTGAGGCAGAGGTTTATGCAATGTCATCTCTTTTTACTGCAGTGGTGTTCTGGGCAATGCTCAGATGGGAAGAGGAGGCTGATATGCCGTATGCGAACAGGTGGATTGTGCTTATTGCGTTCCTTATGGGTATCTCCATAGGTGTCCATCTGCTTAATCTCCTTACAATTCCGGCTCTGGTATTCATATACTATTACAAAAAGTATGAGGTTACCGGCAAAAGGACTGTAATGGTGCTTATGTTGTCGGGAGTAATATTGGGAGCAATCCTTTATGGCATTATCCCTTATCTGCCAAAGATTGCCGCATATGTGGATCTTGTATTTGTGAATGGCATGGGCCTTCCTATGAATGTGGGTGCGTCAATTTTTGTGCTGGCACTGATAGTTGCAGGATTCTGGGGTATCTACTATACCTACAGGAAGAAAAAGGTGCTTCTCAATACCATTCTGCTATGTGTTACCCTTATTGTTGTAGGATATTCTTCATTTGCAGTGGTGGTTATCCGTTCTTGTGCAAATACCCCTACAAACGAGTATCAGCCCGACAATATGTTTACCCTTGTAAGGTACATAGGCAGGGAGCAGTATGGAAGCAATCCTCTCGTTTATGGTGAAACGTTTGCCTCCCAGTATAATGACCTTGAGTCACCTGAGTATTATAATGTGCTGGATGGAAAATATGTGAAGGTTGAGGGGCCTTCGGTACCTGTATACCCTTCAAACCAGAAAATGTTGTTCCCAAGGATGTGGAACAGCGGCTCTGGAGACAATTATGTCCCTTTTTACCAGATGTATACCGAAGGAAAGGGGAAAAATGTTCCTGGGGCAAAATACAAATTCCCTACAATGAAGGATAATCTGGAGTATTTCTTTGATTATCAGATGGATTTTATGTACATGAGATACTTCATGTGGAACTTCGTGGGCAGACAGAATGATCTTCATGCTACTGTTCCAGGAGACAAGTTCAAGGGTAACTGGGAGAGCGGTATAGGATTTATAGATGAAATGAGGTTGGGAGACCAGAGTGTTGGTCCGGATTACATTGTAGACAGCAAGGCAAAAAACCATTACTATTTCTTGCCTCTGATTCTTGGACTTGTGGGCCTGTTCTATCAGCTGAAGAGGGATAACAGGAACTGGGTGGTTACAATGCTTCTGTTTATCCTTACAGGAGTAGCCGTTGTGGTTTACCTTAACCAGCCGCCAATGCAGCCAAGGGAGAGGGATTATGCATATGCCGGTTCTTTCTATGTGTTTACCATATGGATTGGATTAGCTGTAATGTGGCTTGCGGAGTTTCTGGAGAAGAGCCTTAAGAACAGGACTGTGTGTGCTGCAATTGCATCAGCGGCATGTGCCCTTGTACCGGTACAGATGGCATGCGAGAACTGGGATGACCACGACCGCAGCGGAAGATATACAGCAAGGGATCTGGCAACCAATTATCTTAATACGTTGGATGAAAATGCTATAGTGGTAACCCATGGCGACAATGATACCTTCCCGTTATGGTATATTCAGGAGGTAGAGGGGGTAAGAACTGATGTGAGGATCATGAATACTTCGCTCATGGGAACAGACTGGTATATAGACCAGATGCAGAACAGGACATACGAGTCGGATCCAGTAAAGTTTACAATACCGCGCAAGCAATACCTTTACGGGACAAATGATTTTGTCCAGGTTTATGACCGCTTCAACGGAAAACCTGTTTTGGGCAAGCAGGTTATGGAGATATTCCGTAACCCTAAGATTGTACTCCCGATGAGTGACGGAAGAAACCATGATTATATTCCTGCATCAAAAATTGCAATCCCTGTAAACAAGGAGAATGTTGCCAAGTATGGCATTGTTGCAGAGAGGGATATGGCAAAAGTGGCTGATACCATTGTTCTTGAAATAAAGGATGGCGCTTATCTGAGCAAAACAGATCTCCTTATCCTTGATATGATATGCAATTACCAGTGGGAACGTCCAATCTATTTCTTGCAGCAGGGAGGTGATGTAAATATAGGTATTAAGGATTATTTGCAGTACGAAGGATTTGCCTTCAAATTTGTCCCATTCAAGACAAAAGTAGGTAAAGGCGAAATCATTGACCAGGTAGATCCAAGGCTTTATGACAGGATAATGAATGTTTACAAGTGGGAAAGCTTTGCAGATACTACAATGAATGTTGATTATCAGAACCTGTTGACATTCAATAATCTCCTTTCGCCAAGGGATGTCCTTACAAACTGTGCAAAATGGCTTGTCGCCAATGGGGAAAACGAGAAGGCAATAGAGGTGCTTGACAAGATGCAGAGCATAATGCCAACATCCACTTTCCCTCTCAACACTTCTGTAATATCGTCGCTTACAGAGCGTGCAGTTATGGATGCTGTGGCGGCTTATGTTGGTGCTGGAGCCCTTGATAAGGGTGTAAAACTGGCAGATGATCTGGTTGCTGAGGTAGAGGATCACATTGCTCTGTTTGGAACAGAATACAGGGGCGACTTCCTCTCTTCGGATGATTTGCAGAGGAACCTGTATTACATTTATATGATTGCGGATGTGTTCAGGCAGAACAACCAGCCTGAGCTGGCCAAGAAATACGCAGATATAGTAAACAAGTATCTGGAGTAGAAACTTCGTGTATACCAAAAGATATGAACCCCGGAATCCGATGGATTTCCGGGGTTTGCATTATGTCATATCTGTTTCAGTTCTTTTATATATCTGTTATCTTCGCACAGGCGGGGCACTTTGTTCTGGCCGCCAACTTTCCCCCTTTGGTGCATCCATTTCAGGAATGTTCCTTGTGGAAGGGATATCACTTCCAGCTGTTTCATTGTTGCATTGCCGGTACGTTTGGCTTCGTAGTCGGAATTCACCTGGGTAAGGCATTTGTCGAGAGTTGACGCAAACAATGCCATATCTGCCGGTGCGTGTGAGAATTCTATTGCCCACCGGTGGTAGCCTTTGGTAGCCAGGGAGTCTTCTCCAAGTTCCATAAATACGGGAGCCACTGTAAATTCAGTTACATTACAGGAGCACTCCCTGCATGCGCGGGCAAGTGCCTGCTCCGCATTGCCTATCATAAGCTCTTCACCAAACGCATTAATGCAAAGCTGAGTGCGCCCTGCTATAACTATTCTATGGGGATACGTAGAGGTGAATCTTACACAGTCTCCTATCAGATATCGCCACAAACCGCCTATTGTGGAGATTACAATTGCGTAGTTTACCCCTGTCTTTACCTCAGCCAATGTGGGAATCTCCTTTATTTTGCCATTCAATACATCATCCAGCATATCCATTGGTATGAATTCAAAGAAAATGCCGTTGTTTACAGTAAGGAGCATTGAGTTTCCGGCAAGGTCGTCCTGGAATGCAAAATATCCTTCAGATGCATTGTAGTTCTCCAGATAATGCATATTGGAGGATGGTATTATCTTGTGGAATATCTCCCTGTACGGGTCAAACCCGGTTCCTCCGTGCATAAAGAGCTCCATATCCGGCCACACCTCGCATATGTTGCTCTTGCCGGTGTACTCCAGCACCTTGTTCAGCAGCATGAGGTTCCAGCTTGGTACTCCCGAAAAATTTGTAACATTCTCCTTTGTACTCTCCCTGCAGATTGCAGCAAGTTTTTCCTCAAAATCACCGATAAGGGCCGTTTTTCTCCCGGGTGTGCGTATAATTTCTATCAGGGCAGGGGAATTTTTAAGAAGCAGTGCAGACAAATCTCCAGAGAAGATTTTCCCCGTTTTGTCGGGAGTGACACTTCCTCCCAAGGTAAGCGCCTTGCCAAGGAATATTCCGCTTTTTGGGTTGTTGTGTATGTAACTTGCCAGCATCCTCTTGAATCCGCCGTAGTGATTTATCTGCAGACACTCTTGGGGGACAGGTATATATTTGCTTTTATCTGAACTGGTGCCGCTGGATTTGGCAAACATCCGCACCTTTTTGTTCCATAATATGTAATCTTCCCCATTCAGCATCCTGTTAATATATGGCGCAGTATGGTTATAATCCCTTACAGGAACCCTTTGCTGGAAATCTTTTATGGTTTTTATATTGTCAAATCCGTGTTCTTTTCCAAAAGCTGTCCCTGTACCACTGGAAATAAGGTGCCTGAACCACTCCATCTGGTATTTCATTGGGCTGGTTCTGCTGGTATCTATCTCCTTGAGCAGATTTGAGCAATACTTGAGAAATATATTGTTTATAATATTCATCGGGATAAAACTCTATAACAAACTTATGAAAAAATTTGGTGCAAGATATCCAAAGATTTTATTTCTATTGTGTTCCCAATATGGTGGGAAATGTACTCAATCATCCTTTTTGCATAGGCAAGGCGGAGTTCGCCGTTTATTTGCAGCTCCCGGGTGCCGCAGTATAGTTTGCCCAGATTGGTGGAGGGGGTATTCATCAGAGAATGGAGCAGCTGTGATTCCCTCTCTCCGATTGTTTGCGTTCCATATACAGCATTGCCGGACGGCTGTACGGTGAACTTGGCTGTAGCTATGTCAAACAAGGGCGTTGTGGAACTGTAGTTGTCCATTGGCATAAATCCCAGCATTTTGCAAAGATGGGTAAGAAAATGGATATGAAAGTTGGCAACGCCGTCCGTGAGATGTTCAAGGATCTGTATGGATGAGCTTATAAAGCTGAAAAGATGGGGATTTGCCTCAGATTCCCGTACTGTCTTTCCAAGCAGTTCGCTCATGAAAATGGCTATACTGCTCTTGAAAATGTCTCCCCTTATTGTACTGAGGTTATAAGGTGTGCCTATCTCTTTAATTGTTGGCATGGATTGCGGACCATTACTGTAGGTAACAACATCCAACACATTGAGTTTATGTAATAAAGAGGTGTTGTTCTGTCGTTTTGATGATGTCCTGAAATAGAGCGAGCAGCGCCCGGCTGTATTGGAGTAACATTGTACTACAATACCGGTATCACCATGTTTTATTGTATGGAGGACAACTATCTGGCTCTTTACAAGCATCTTTCTACAAGGTGTTGAGGTATTGGGCCAATGCTCTCATGGCCTTGCCTCTGTGTGAAATGGCATTTTTTTCATCAAGAGAGATTTCTGCTATAGTACAGTTATATCCTTGCGGAATAAATACAGGATCATATCCAAATCCCTCTGAACCGCTTCTCTCCCTGGCAATTTCTCCCTCCATAACCCCTTCAAAGGTCTTCACTTCTCCATTTATTATAAGCGCCACAACTGTCCTGAAGCGGGCTGCCCTTGATATCTTGCTTTCTTTTGCTTCTGCTGCGGCAAGCTCATCAAGGAGTTTCTCCATATTTGCGTCACTCCCTTTGCCGGGGCCGGCATATCTGGCAGTATATACTCCCGGTGCGCCGTCAAGCGCATCAACTTCCAGCCCAGTATCATCGGCAAAGCAATTCTTGCCAAATTTGTTCCATAGATATTCTGCCTTCTGTACAGCATTTTTTACAAGGGTGTCGCCATCTTCAGGGATTTCTTCTGTCAAGCCCAAATCTTTTGGCATAATTAGTGTAAAAGAATCTCCAAGTGCCTTTTGTGCTTCAACCACTTTATGCTGGTTGCCGGTAGCAAAAATTATCTCCATAATTAACGTGCTGAATTTTTGCCAAAGGTACTAAATTGTATATTTTTGTTTTTGCAAAACGGAGAAATATTATGAAGATTTTTAAAATTTTTGCTGTAATTGTGGCATTGGCCATAGTGTCAAATGAGAATATCCATGCACAATCATCCTCTTTCAGGACCGGAAAGGCGCTGGAGGTACAATATAATATCCTGAGGGAACTCAGTGTTGCATTTGTGGATACTGTAGATGTTGAGAAACTCACCAATGTAGGAATAGATGCGATGTTGCGTTCACTGGATCCATATACGGAATATATTCCCGACGAAAACGAAGAAGACCTTGAGATGATGCGTACCGGTGCTTATGGAGGAATAGGATCGGTAATCAGGAAGATTGATTCTGCAGGTGTCCTCATTTCCCAGCCATATCTTGGGTCTCCGGCCCTCAAATACGGTCTTGAGCCTGGAGATCTCATCCTTGAGATAGATGGAGTTGATGTCATGCCGCTCCAAGCTGATGAGTGCAGCAACAGGATGAAAGGCCAGCCGGGTACCCAAGTCAAGTTCCTGGTAAAAAAAGGCCGTACTGGAGAAACAAAGGAAATAGTGATAACAAGAGAGAGAATACATATTCCCGATGTCGCATTCAGCGGGATATTGAGGGATTCAATAGGATATATCAGGCACGATGCATTTACTGAGGGGGGACACAGGGATTTCAGGAAAGCATTTACTGATCTTAAGGAGAAAGGAGCCAGGCATCTTGTAATAGATTTGAGGAGCAACGGCGGAGGCCTTGTAGATGAAGCTGTAAAAATCCTCTCCCTATTTTTCCCTAAAGGGACCACTGTGGTAACCGCAAAAGGACGTATCCCGCAATCCTCATTTGCGCTCAAGACACAAACAGAGCCACTTGACACTCTTATCCCTATAACAGTGCTGGTAAATTCAGGCTCGGCATCTGCATCTGAAATTGTGGCCGGAGCAATCCAGGATCTTGACAGGGGAACCATTGCCGGCACCAAAACATACGGCAAAGGTCTTGTGCAGGGGTTCCGCCCTGTGGGGTACAACGGAAACCTTAAGCTTACCACAGCAAAATACTATACCCCAAGCGGCAGGTGTGTACAGGCAATAGATTACTCCAACAGGAACTCAGACGGCAGCGTGGGATACGTGCCGGACTCTTTGAAAAAGGAGTTCAAGACACTTAAGGGACGCTCCGTGTATGATGGCGGAGGAATAACACCTGATACACTTGTCAATGCCGAAACATTCAGCCGTCCGGCTTATTCATTGGTAGCGAACGACATATTTGGGGAATATGCCATTGAGTATTACAAAACTCATCCCCAAATAGCATCTGCAGCAGATTTCATACTTACAGATGCGGAGTATGAAGAGTTTGTAAAATTTGCTGCCGCCAAAGAATTTGACAGCCGCAGCAGTGCGCAGGCCCAGTTGGACCAGATGCTTAAATCTGCAAAATCAGAAGCTCTATACGAGCCGTACAAAGCGGAATTTGATGCTCTGGAGAAAAAACTTGCAATATCTAAAGAGGGAATGCTCAGGGTAAAAAAGGCGGAATTCAAACCACTGCTGGAAGAGGAAATAGCATATAAGTACTATTGTACACCAGGGCGTGTAGAATCTGTTATCCGCAATGATGTCCAGTTGCACAAAGTGCTTGATATGATAAAATAGAAAAGGCCGCTGCAGCGGCCTTTTCTATTCAAATATATAAACTTTGTCTGATCTCCTGAGCCTTTCCGGAACAGCTATAGAGCATTTTTCTCCTTTCACTGCTTTGTCGGCAGCGTTCAGGTCTACCCTTATTTCCTGAGGTTGCAGCTCAATTACACCGGTAGAAGGGCCAATGATGAGGATGTTCTGCCCGACGTTCAGTTCGCCGGTCTCAATGAGGATCTCGGCAACACCGATGTTTGAGAAATAGTTGGTTACTTTTCCTACGTAGGTCTTCTTTTTGGTGGCTTTGCTGCCGTAAACGTCGCTCCACTCGCCAAGGAATGCTCCCTGGTAGTAGCCGTCCCAGAAACCGCGGTTGAATACCTCGGATACGCCGGCCTTAAGCTCTGCTGCGTACTCAGGGGTATATGTTCCCGCAATTACTGCATCAGCTGCAGCTCGGTATGCTGCAGTAACCTTTTTCACATACTCTGCACTGCGGGCACGTCCCTCAATCTTGAATACAGATACACCTGCGTCAATGATCTTGTCCATGAACTCAATGGTGCACAAGTCTTTAGGGGACATTATATATTTATTGTCAACTTCAAGTTCAATGCCGGTCTCAAGGTCTGTAACCTTGTAGCCGCGGCGGCACAACTGATAGCAGGCGCCTCTGTTGGCGGAAGCTCCGTAGTGCTGAAGGCTCAAGTAGCATTTGCCGGATACTGCCATGCACAATGCTCCGTGGCAGAACATCTCAAGTTGCACTTCCTTGCCGCTTGGGCCTTTTATTCCCTCCTCAACAATCCTTCTCTTTATCTCTTTAACTTGCGGAAGGGTAAGTTCGCGTGCAAGAACGACCACATCTGCAAACTGGGCATAGAATTTTACTGCCTCAAAGTTTGATACATTCAGCTGTGTGGAGATATGTACTTCCACTCCAATCTGGCGTGCGTATGAGATTACGGCCATATCGGAAGCAATAACCGCAGTTACGCCGGCCCTTTTTGCTTCATCCAATGCATGGCGCATAGGCTCAAGATCGTCGTTGTATATGATGATATTGAGGGTGAGGTATGACCTTACGTTGTTCTCGCGGCATATCTCAACTATACGGTAAATGTCGTCGGGATTAAAGTTGTTGGCAGAGTGGGAACGCATGTTGAGGTTGCCCACACCAAAATAGATGGAGTTGGCTCCACCCTGTATTGCAGCCATAAGGCATTCGAAATTCCCCGCAGGGGCCATTATCTCCAGTTCCATATTCTATATTTTATCAAGGCCTTTTGTAAATTTGAGCCAGTAATATTTCAAAGGGTTTGTGTATTTGAGCTGTTTCCATGGACGGCTGCCGTGAGGACGGTGCCATACAGGAAGGTTGGTATATAACCAGTTGTTGTATCCCATCTCAAGGGCCTTGTGCGAAATGGTTACATCAAACCAGTTCTTGCTTGCATCCAGCTGGTTGAAATCAAAAGCCTTGAGAAACTCCGGGGTGATGAGCGAACAGCAGAAACTGCAGTGCTTCTCATATTTGAATGCAGAGTTTTCCCTCCCTTTAGCCGGAAGGTAAGGGTAGTTGATTTCACCTTTCTCATCTACCGTTACTGAAGCTGCAATTGCACATTTTTCATCTGCGGCAGCACCTTCATACAGTTTCTGGAAAGTGTCCTTTTTTACTATCACGTCAGACTCCACAATGGCAAGTCCCCAGTTCTTCCCGATGGATTCTTCCCTTGTCATCTTAAGGACCATAAGATAGTTGGGGGAAGGATGGTCTGTAAGGTCACTCAGGTTTACAAGTTTGAATCCCATCTCCTTTGATGCCTTCTCAAGGATGGCGGTATTCTCGGGGGTGCTGAAATCATTATATACAGTATAAGTAAACGGGACCTTTATCTCAGAAGCCAAAGTGGCCTTGATTGTCTCCAGTGTAAGTTCAATGGAATCCTTTACGGGTGTTATTATATTGAGTCCTTCCATTATTTTATCCTTTTTATAATTTTGTCCGCAAAACGTTTCAGCTGCTCTTTCTGGGATTCATTGAAATCGTTTTTCTCTATAATGGCCAAAGCCTTGTTGTAATATTCCATAATTGTTGCAGTTGCACTCTCCCTGATGCCAAGGGTTGTGTACATCTGTTTCATCCTGGCAATTTTCTCTTCCCCCTCATCCATTCCCATAGCCATAATGGCGTTGAGCTCCTCTTTTTGCCTGTTGTCTGCAATCTTGAAAGATTCAACGAGCAGCCAGGTCTTCTTGTTGTTGAGGATATCACCTCCAATTTTCTTTCCAAAAATATTGCCCTGGCCGAATGTGTCAAGCAAATCGTCCTGAATCTGGAAAGCTATGCCCAATCCAAATGCAAACTCATACAATGCCTGGGCTGTCTTTTCATCTGTGCCTGCAATGAGTGCTCCCATTTTTGCAGAACATGCAATAAGGACAGCGGTCTTGAGGCTTATCATTGAGATGTAGTCTTCCATTGTAATGTATGGGATACTCTCAAAATTCATATCGTACTGCTGGCCCTCACATACCTGTGCGGCGGTTTTTGAGAATAGGGCAAGCACCTGGGGCAATACGTTCTCGGGGCAGTTGGCAAGAAGCTCGTAAGCCTTTATGCTCATTACATCGCCGCTGAGGATTGCTATGTTGTTGTCCCATTTGCGGTAAACTGTCTGCTGGCCGCGGCGCAACTCCGCCTGGTCCATGATGTCATCATGAATCAGTGTGAATTCGTGGAAAATCTCCAGTGCCAGGGCCGGATACAATATGGATTTTTCTATCTTGTCGCTGAAAAGGTTATATGTAAGCAGACACAACTCGGGGCGCAAGTGCTTGCCTCCAATTGAGATCATGTACTCTATAGGCTGATACAGCTCCTTTGGTTCCATTCTGAAGTTTAGGGCAGCCAGCCCGTTCTCCACGTATCTGTCTAATTCTTCTATTGCAAACATATTCCAAAACTTTTTATCACACAAAGGTAATGGTTTTTGCACAATTTACTATCTTTACACGCCGGCATTCGACGAATAATTATGGATAAAACTAACACAGCAACAGTTGTAAAACATACGGGGAGCCACTATCTCCTTTCGCATCTTCCCCAGTGGGAGCTTTTCCCTGCCGTAATAAAGGGAAAACTAAGGCTCAAGGGGTTCAATTCCACCAATCCCATTGCGGTTGGGGATATTGTTGAATACGAGCAGAATGAGGGAGAGATGGCAACAATAAAGAACATCCTTCCCAGAAAAAACCATATAATCAGGAAATCAACAAACTTGTCCCGACAATCTCATGTGATTGCCAGCAACCTGGATATGGTATTCCTCATTGTGACAGTGGAACAGCCGGAGGTAAAACTCCCTTTTGTAGACCGTTTTCTTGTAACCTGTGAGGCATACAATGTGCCCGTTACCATAATTCTGAACAAGATGGACATCTATTCGGATGAAGCATTGCAGATGGTGCAGGCATTCAAGGATATATATGAGAATGCGGGTTACAGGGTCATAGGGGGTTCTGCTGCAACCGGGTTGGGCCTAGAGGAGATAAGGGAATGCTGCAAAGAAAAGGTTGTCCTGTTCTCAGGACAGTCGGGAGTAGGAAAATCTTCCCTTATTTCAGCGTTGGATCCCAATCTTAACCTTAGGGTAGGGGAGATTTCTGCATACCACCAGCAGGGCAAGCACACTACCACCTTCTATGAGATGCATCCAATTGCCTCGGGAGGTTTTGTAATAGATACTCCAGGCATCAGGGGATTCGGTCTGGTGGATGTGTCGGATCTTGAGTTGAGCGGATATTTCCCCGAGATGCTCAGGATTGAGGACAATTGCCGCTTTGCCCCTTGCACTCATACACACGAACCCGGATGTGCAGTAAAGGAGGCGGTTGAGAACGGGGAAATTCCTGTTGAGAGGTATGAGTCATATCTTGGCATGCTGGATGAGCAGACCAAATACAGGTAGCGGCAGATGAACAAAACTGTACTCAGACTGGCTGTCCCCAGCATTTTTGCAAACATTACCGTTCCCCTTGTGGGTATGGCAGATACTGCCATCGCCGGGAGGCTTGGTGATGCAACGGTATTGGGAGGCATTGCGATTGCCTCAATGCTTTTCGACCTTCTGTACTGGAATATGGGTTTCTTGAGGGTAGGAACCGGCGGTATGGTTGCCCAGGCGTATGGCAAGGGGGATTTCAAGGAGGCAATTGATACTTTTGCTTTGGGAATAACCACGGCTCTGGCATTTGCCTTTCTCTTTATTGTGTGCCAGTGGGTGTATGCAGATGCGGCATTCCATTTCATTGAGTGCTCGCCAGGAATTGAAGCCCTTGCCAGGGAGTATTTCTTTATAAGGATATGGGCCGCTCCGGCCACACTTTCCCTTAACGTTTTCAAAGGATTCTTTATAGGAATGCAGAATGCGGTGAGTCCTATGGCGGTTGACATCGCCGTGAACCTTATCAATATAGCTGCCAGTATCTTCTTTGCATTCTATGCCGGATTGGGATTCGGCGGTATAGCCTGGGGTACTCTGGTGGCGCAGTATGCTGGTCTGTTGCTGGCGGCGTCCCTTATGGTTGTGCAGTACCGCAGGCATTTCAGTCTCATTGATATGCGCAGCATTCTAAAATCCCGGAATATAAAGAGGTTTTTTGTCCTCAACGCAGATCTGTTTGTGAGATCTGTATGTTTCCTGTTCATATATGCGGGGCTTACTTCCCTGGCAGCAAAGTACGGAGATGTGGATCTGGCTGTGAGTTCAATAATGATGAAACTGATGCTTCTCTATTCTTATTTTGTAGATGGATTTGCGTATGCGGGGGAGGCTTTGTCGGGAAGATACATTGGCGCAAGGGACAAGGTCTCCCTTACCAAGGCGGTAAAGGTGATTTTCATATGGTGTTGCGGAATAGGAATTGTCTCAACGTTGGGATATTGGGCTGGAGGTGAGTGGATGGTGAGGCTTATGGCAGCAGATGCAACGGTTATAGCCCATTCTGCCAAATTTCTTCCCTGGCTGCTGGTAATGCCTTTTGTAAGTTCCGTTGCGTTTGCCTGGGACGGCATATTTATAGGCGCAACTGCCACAAAAGCCCTCAGAAACTCAATGCTGTGGGCGGTTGTGGGCTTTTTTGCCGGCTATTTTTCCCTAAAGGGAGCAATAGGCGTACAGTCCTTGTGGGCGGGATATATGATACATCTGGTAGTGCGTACGGTGTATCTGAGTGCTGTTGCCAAAAAAGAGGTTTTTGAAGCTTGAGAAAAATCATTAACTTTATAGTTTGAAACAAATTATAAAGAGATATGAAAAGATTGGTTTCCCTTTTGTTCCTTATCCTGCCGGTGGCGGTAATGGCGCACACATTGCATTTCCCATACAACCCTTCTTTGTCTCCGGATGGAAAAGACATTTATTTCTCGTATGATGGAGACATTTTCAAAGTTTCTGCCCAGGGCGGTCTGGCCATGAGGCTGGTGTCTCTCGGTGGCAATGAGGGCAATCCAAAGGTCTCTCCTTGCGGCAAGTGGCTGGCATTTGCCTCCGATATACAGGGGAACAATGATGTATATGTTGTACCTGTGGATGGGGGTGAAGTGAAAAGGCTTACCTGGCATGAGGGAAATGATGTCCCTGCAGGATGGGGTGCAGACTCAAAACATATCTATTTTGAGAGCAACAGGGCAAACTCAAGAAGTGCATACAAGGTGGCCCTTTCCGGAGGTACGCCACAAAGGCTTTTTGACCACTATTTCAATACAATTGTCAATGTGGCAGAAAATCCTGTAACTGGAGAAATCTATTTCAATGAATCAACAGAAAGCATAAACTTTCCTACCAGAAAAAGATATGTGGGAGACCATAACCCCAATGTAAAGAGCTGGAGTCCTGCCAGAAAGGTATATAAGGAGCTCACATCGTACCAGGGAAAGGACAGCTGGCCTATGGTAGACAAAAAAGGTAACCTGTATTATGTTACCGACCAGTTCAACCAGGAATCCAATATTGCAAAACATCTCCCTTCCGGGGAACCTCAGCAGATTACAAACTTTACGCAATCAGTACAGTATCCTTCAATAAGTTTCTCCGGCAATGCTATGGTATTCATTCTTGAGTACAAGATTCATTACCTTGATCTGAAAACCGGAAAAGTATCTGTGCCCAAGATTTCCATTGCAGACAACAACATAGATGTGGAACGGAGTTTTGCAGACCTTTCTCCGAGCAGGGTAGCCGTTTCTCCCGACGGAAAGAAATTTTCTCTTGCCATACGCGGACAGCTGTATGTGAGTGACGCAAAAGGGAAATACCAGTACCAGCTGCAGACCCCTTCCAACGAGAGGGTAGATGAGATGGTGTGGGGCAAGGACAACAAAACAATATATTACACCAGGACAGACAAGGGTTTCACTGCCCTTTACTCAATTGCAGCAGACGGCTCGTCATCTGAAAAGCTCCTTTACAAGGCACCATGCAATGTGAAGAACCTCAAGATGTCGCACAACAAGGAGAAGATTGCCTTCATAAAGGGCAATGAGTGTGTAATGGTTTATAACACAGGAGAGAATACAGCAGAAAAACTTGCGGATGCAGAGTTCTGGTCATACTCCAGATACACCCTCAATTTCTCATATGATGATGCATATCTTGCATTTGAGGCGGTAAATCTTTTTGAGGGAGAAGTTTACATATACTCTTTCAAGGAGAAAAAGCTGTACAACCTTACCAACTCTGCCAGCACAGAGGGGGCTCCTTGTTTTTCTCCCGACGGAAAATACCTGTTCCTTACAGCAAACTTCCAGGGAACCTCATTCCCGAGGGGTGGCGGCAACAGGAGCATATACAAACTCCCTTTGATGGATTACAATACCAAACCATTCAAATCAGATTTCTATGACCAGCTTTTCAAGGAAGAGACCAAAAAGGAAGAGGGCAAGGAAGATGTGAAAGAAGGGGAAAAAGGTAAAGGGAAGGAGAAAAAAGTTGCTGAAACAAAGATAGACTTCAACAATATTTACAGCCGAATCATAAAAATGAACCAGCTGCAGGGCGGTTACAGTGTATATACATTCAGCAGCAAAGGAAAGGACTGGCTGTTGTGCTCTGCCCGGGATAAAGTGTATGCTCTGGAACTCTCGGATCCATATGCAGAAGTGAAGACAGTGCGCGACCTCAGACGTGGAACATTCATCAGTTCAGACAATGAACTTTTTGCGGTGGCCGGAGCTGATATCTATAAGGTTGACCTCAACCAGATGAGGGCAACAAAGACAACAATAAAGAAGAGCGTGGAGAAAAATCTCAAGGATGAGTTTGAGCAGATGTTCCACGAGGCCTGGGGTCTTATGGACCAGAACTTCTATGATGTGGATTTCCACGGAGTGGACTGGAAGGCCAAGAGAGACTATTATGCCTCATTCCTCCCTTATGTGAGGAACAGGGCAAATCTGGTAACCCTTGTAAACGACATGTTGGGTGAACTCAACTCCTCTCACCTTGGATTCAGTTCGCGTGGAAGGGAGCAGACCCAGCCACAGACCAGAATGTTTACAATGGAAACGGGAATTGTGTGGGACAAAACCAATCCTTATGCCGTGGCAGGGGTAGTGGCCGGTTCTCCTGTTGACAATATAGAAACAGATATAAGAAAAGGCGATGAGCTGGTTGCCGTAAATGGCACAAGAGTGGTGAAATCCCAGAACCGGGAGTCATATATGACCTCTGCAATAAGGGAGCCGGAGATGAAACTCACATTTGTAAGAAAGGGTAAGGAGTTTGATGTGAAGGTACACACCATCTCTTACGGAGAACTTAAGAATCTGCTTTATGGGGAGTGGGAAGAGAAATGCCGACAGCTTGTAGAAAAAAAAGGCAAGGGAAGGATTGCATATACTCATATGAGAGATATGGGAGCCGGTGAACTTGAACGCTTTTTGGTGGATATGCATACCCGTACGGTGGGCAAGGAGGCAATTATCCTTGATTTGCGTTTCAACAATGGAGGGAATGTCCACAAGGAAGTCCTTGATTTCTTGGGACAGAAGGCGCATTACAACTGGGGCTTCAGGGATAACAAAACAAACTCCCATCCTAATGTAACCCCAGGCAACATGCCGGTGATAGCACTTATAAATGAAAGGAGCCTGAGTGATGCGGAGGTTACTTCAAACGGCATCAAATCCCTTGGCCTGGCTACAATAGTGGGAACAGAGACTTACCGATGGGTAATCTTCACTTCAGGTGCCAGCATGATTGACGGATCATCATTGCGCCTTCCTGCCTGGGGATGCTACTCATTGGACGGCAAGGACCTTGAGAGGACAGGTGTTGCCCCTGACATTTATGTACGCAACACATTCAAGGACAGGATTGAAGGAAAAGATCCCCAACTGGAGAGAGGAATTGAGGAGGCTCTTAAACAATTGGACAAGAAAAACTAACCCCTACACCATATAACAATGAAGAGAGACCTGAAATATTTGCAGTTGTTGGCAAAAAGTTTCCCGACAATCCAGGCGGCAAGTACAGAAATTATCAACCTGGAGGCAATCCTTAACCTGCCAAAGGGAACAGAACATTTTGTTACGGACCTGCACGGTGAGCACGAGGCATTCCAGCATGTACTCAAAAATGCATCGGGAGTAATAAAAAGGAAAGTTGAGGACATCTTCGGCCACTCTTTGAGGGAGGTGGAGAAGAGCGAGTTGTGTACCCTTATCTATTACCCCGAGGAGAAGCTCAAACTCATAAAGACCCGCGAGAAGGAGAAAAGTCTCTATGAGTGGTACAAGGTTATCCTCATGAGGCTGGTAAAGGTATGCTCAAATGTCTCCACCAAGTATACCAGGTCCAAGGTGAGGAAGGCAATGCCCCAGGAGTATGAATACATTATCCAGGAACTGCTGCATGAATCAAAGAGCGGTGAGGCCAACAAGCATGACTATATAACTGCTATTGTGGAGACAATCATCTCTACAGGGCGTGCGGACCACTTCATTACAGCCATATGCAAACTTATCCAGAGGCTTACAATAGATTCCCTGCATATCATAGGAGACATTTACGACAGGGGCCCTGGCGCACATATAATATTGGATATCCTTGAGAATTACCACAACTGGGATGTGCAGTGGGGTAACCATGATCTTGTATGGATGGGAGCGGCTGCAGGAAGCAAGGCTTGCGTGGCCAATGTGGTGAGGATCTGTTCCCGTTATGCAAACTTCAAGATTCTTGAAGAGGGATATGGTATCAACCTTCTTCCTCTGGTAACTTTTGCAATGGATGTTTATGGTGATGACCCTTGTACCATTTTCAGGCCCAAGGGGGCAGATGCGGAGGGGTTGAACCCAAAACAGACAAGGCTCGTTGCCCAGATGCACAAGGCAATAACCATCATACAGTTCAAGCTGGAGCATGAGGTTATAAAGAGACACCCCGAGTACAATATGGATGACCGCAACCTTCTCCATCTGATCAACAGGGAGAAAGGTACGATTACTCTCGACGGAAGGGAACTCACCCTCAAGGATGATGATTTCCAGACAGTGGATCCGGCAGACCCTTACAGACTCACACCGGAAGAGGAGAATGTGATCAACAGGCTCACTCAAAATTTCATAAACAGTGCACATATGGCCAAACATATGCAGCTGCTCTATTCGCATGGAGCACTGTATCTGGTGAGGAACTCCAACCTGCTGTTCCACGGTTCCGTTCCGTTGAATGAGGACGGCTCGTTCAAGGCCCTCAACATATTTGGCAAGGATTATGCCGGAAAGGCCCTGTTTGACAAGATAGACCAGATTGTACGCCAGGCATATTTTGAGCCGCACAAATCTCCAGCCAAACAGTTTGCGCAGGATTTTGTGTGGTATCTGTGGTGCGGCCCGGTTTCCCCTCCTTTTGACAAGAACAGGATGGCAACATTTGAACGCTATTTCCTCAGTGACAAGGAGGCCCAGAAGGAGCAGAAAGGGTGGTACAACATACACAAGAACAATAAGGAGATATGTGAGAAAATCCTCAAGGAGTTTGGAGTTGAAGGGGAACCTTCGCATATCATAAACGGCCATATTCCTGTAAAGACCACCAAGGGTGAATCTCCTATAAAGGCTGGCGGAAGGCTGTTGGTTATAGATGGAGGATATTCAAAACCTTACCAGGCAGAGACCGGTATTGCAGGATATACCCTCATCTACAACTCTTATGGTTTGAGGCTTGTGCAGCATGAGCCGTTTGAGTCTACCCAGAATGCAATA
>JAEIGA010000519.1_pt1 | contig 56989 bp, 44 predicted proteins | sample 9270691 | NCBI WGS metagenome assembly JAEIGA01 (sample SAMN17057246, study PRJNA624740) | gut metagenome | biome: biome; isolation source: fecal sample | host: Bos grunniens | place: China: Xizang | collected 2019 | reverse complement strand
TCTCCTTTTTTCGTATTGCTCGTTTTTTCTGCTGTTGATTGGCAGTTGGGACGCCCCAACTGCCAATCAGTCCTTATAAAGTTGAATCATTGATGGTAATTTTAACATCATATTTTCGCACTTCGTTTTTTAATTTATGTATATCATATCATAACTATATTGGTAGAATTAGCGTTGATTCTTCTTTCTTTGGAGGTGTTGGTTTTGGCTCAGACTCAACTTTTTGATTTGGGTTAGGTGTTGAGTCTGTTTTAGGTTTCATATTTGGATCATAGCGTCGAACCTTCACTTTAGATGATTTTTCGTCTCCTGTGCTTAATTTTATTGTAGCCGAAACAGTTTCATCAGTTTTCACTTGAACCGGAACACTTACTCGTTTAGATGATTTTGCAGGTATTATCAATTCAAATGTTTTAGAAACTTCTGAATTTAATTTACAATCAACTGTCAATGTTGCAGTTATTGTTACCGATTTATTTGATTCGTTAGATATCACAGAGTAAATATTCTGTATTCCATTCTTCTCGTCGGCTTGAAATGTTGCAACTTTCGGTTGTGATATTTTTATATTCATAAACGATAGTTCATGAATGCTATCATATACTTCTATGCCATCATAAATTAATTTACACTTTACTTCAGCAACTATATCATCATTACATGGCACAAAATCATAGCTTAATACATTTGACACTTGAGAGACCGATGATGACACATCTTGCATATTTCCATTTCCATTATCAATTAATAATCGAGTGTGTCCAATATATTGTTGTGGAATTGTTATAGAATACTGTAATTTCTTATCTCTATTTGAACCAAGTTTTACTAAAGAAACATCTTTTCCATTACAATTTAATGTTGCATCAATATTTCCTTCTATGATTTTCAACAATCCGGTTTTCCCATTTAGATTTACTATTGAGATATTTTGCTCATTAACTTGAGAGGCATTATTTAACACCGGGGTTAATATAATTCCATCGTTTGAACTAAAACCATATTTACCTCTACTTGTAAAAACTTTTATTGTATTGTTATATTGAGGCACAAAATACTCAACATTTTGCTGAGCTCTTTCATTTGGAGAAATTATTGTATAGTTATACTTATTTATCTCCACGTTTGAAGCTTTATAATTCCTCAACTCCTTACCCTCTGCATTTATAACCTTATATTTACTTCCATAACCCACTACTGCCTCTCCATTCTTAAACGAAGAACCGAATGTAATCTCACCATTTCGCCATTGACAATAAACCACATTATTGTGATTGGCATCATAATCTTCTTTTATGTAATAAACCCAGGACCCTTTTTTTATTGATGCCAATCCTTCATTAAATGGTCTAACTACATCAAATTGACATTTTACAACAATATGCCCCGATTCATTAATAAATCCTTGTTTCCCTGATGCATTAGCAACACACAATTTCCCCTCAGAGAATACTGAATATCCTGTCAAATAAAGTTTCTCAGAAAGGAATGAGTATTTCCCTTTTGAAGTTACAATTCCTTTCAAACAGTTTAGTCCTCGTTCTTTAACTCCAAATAAGCCCAACCCATTTTGCGTGCCGGAAATAAAATCATAATCAGGTTGAAGAATTATCTCTCCTTTTGAATCAATTAAGCCCCATTTGCCATTTAATGAACATAGATACAAATCTTCAGCATAAGGTTTTATCGACTCATATTCTGGATAAACACTCCACTCTACAGTTTTTGCATTTAATCCTAATGCTATTGACAACAATAAAATTATTATTAATGATGGTTTATTATTTATTACTAAATCTCTCATAATTAAAATAACACATCTTATATTCATATTTTTTATATCGGTTATAAATTTTGTAAATATTGATTTTTTTATTTCAATTTTAATCGTTCACCAATTTTTAATTGCGTAAATAGATTCATATTGTTCATCTTGGCTAAATTTGCAACTTTAATTCCAAATTGTTGCGAAATACTATATAAATCATCGTTTTCTTTTACTTTATAGAAATCACGAGCTCCTTCATATTTTGATTTCTTTTTTTCCAAAAAAACAATATCACCTTCTTCTAAGGCATCTTCATCTCCAAGTTCATTATATTTCAATAATCTATCTTTAGAAATATTATACTTCATTGATATGGAGGACAATGTTTCGCCTGGATATAATAAAGTGCATCGCACATCATTAATCTCCACAAGATATCGGTTCACAACATTTTTTACGGCTTGTTCTTCGTCGGTTTGTTCATCTTCTCCAAGCTGACATTCTGCGTCAAATACCGGTTGTTTTTTAGTATTATATTTTGTTATGACAACCGTTTTGCCTGCTTTTAATTTAACTCCACCATTTAGTGCATATAATTTATAAGCCTCAATATATCCAATTAATGCTTGGGCATATTTTTTTGCTGTTGCATATCCTGCTTTTTGCAAGCCAAATGCCCATGCTCGATAATCATATACACTATATGAATATAAGCTCTGATATCTTTTCCCCTTAAGTACCTTTGCATGGTCTTCGTAGGACTCTTCAGCCGAACTATATATTCTAAATTTACTTTGCACCGGTTCGTCGTCCCACGCTTTATAAATATTACCTTTCCAACGAGACCCTGCCTTCACTCCAAAATGATTATTACCATTTCTGGTCAAGCCACTTGTGCCGGCTCCCGATTCCAATATACCTTGTGCTAAAGTTATTGACGCCGGAATCCCATACACTTTCTCATGCTTAAGTGCAATATCCTTGTATTTTGATATATAGTTCATTATATCAGACTTTGAATGTGCCGATATATTCAAAATACAACAATAAACTAAAATATTAAATATTAATCTCTTTTTCATTAAAGCAAGTTTAACTTATAAATAACTTCAGGAACGAGATCTTCAATTATATATTTTGAAATAGATGCATTTGGTCCACATACTTTAGAAATAAATAGGCTAATTAATATGCCAATAATCATAGCCAACATCACAACTATTGCAACAATCCAACCTCCAGAGATAGTAATACCCGCAACTGCTCCAACAATTAATAATATAGCTTGTGCAATAACCATTGACACACTACCAATAATTAAACCATCCAAAAAATCATAACAATCTTTTTTTAAATCATCTAACCATTGCTTTGTTCCCCATTCATCATATTGCAATAAGTCCCAAATTATATCTTTTAAGCTATACGCATAAAACACACCACCGGAAGAAACTTTTATACTCTTCAATTTTGTAACTTTTATTTCTCCAGAAATTCCCATTTGCTTAAGTTTATCGACTATTTTTTGAACGATATTCCATTTCTTGATATCTACAATATAATTATTTGACACCTTTGGTGCTGTTTTTAATGCATATCTATTCATCTCTTGAGGTTTACTCATTTGACGTTGATAATCTCGTTTTTGAATCGAATCACCTCTAAGCGATTTTATTCCCAGTTTTAAAGATTTAATTTTTTGATCATTAGCTATCTTGGTCTCAGATAATTGTACAAGCTTTTTCATTTTAGGATCTAATTTACTAATATGGTAATTAAATCGAGAGCTAACAATCTTAGCGTCAAATCTACCTACACTCTTTGCATATTCTATCTCATCTTTTATAAGCTCATCAAAATTCTTCATAAAATCGACAATATTATCGGCTATTTCCTTTATTGAAAAATCATTTTTTTCAATATGTTTAGACTTGGTATTCGATAAAACTTCTTTATAAGGAGTGCTATAAATTACCTGACCATCTGATGCAACATTCCTTAATCTGTTATAAGTAACAACATCAACTTCACCATTATTTGTAATATTACAATACTTCTGAAAGCATTTTACAGCCTCTTCTGTTTTTGGACCAAAAATACCATCTTCATCAATGGGATTCCATCCAAACGGAATAGAATTATTATATCGGCGAAGATTTGCAAGAGCTTTATTAAGAAGTCCTTGAATTTGTGCAACTTCGGGATTTTTTACAGCTGAGACTGATTTTTTATATCTCATTTTACCTTAATATTAAACCATTAATTCTCTAAATTAAGAAGCGACAAATTTATCGGCATAGATATGCAAGATTTATTTTTTATTTTTTGGGCTAACCTATGTGTCAGTAAATTATCAATCGCTTTTTCATAATTCTTCTTATCCTTAAACTCTATTGTAATATATAGTCCACGTTGAAGTTTTGTTTCACCTGCAGCTCCTTCAATTTTCATTTTTATGAAAATGCGTTTATATTCTTCTTTCCCAAATTCAGCAATTATTTCTTTTCGTAAATATGCTTCAATATCCTTTTTGGTATATAATCGATCATTCGTTAAAGAATAATATCTCAATAATTCATATCGCTCATCAACGGTAGCCTTATTTGTTCCTCCGGTTCCTGCTACAATGATATTTACATCTTTTTCAATCAATGGTAACTTTTTATTTTCCATTGTTTCTCCTACACTTGGAATATTTCCCAATTTCCCGAAAGTAGTTGAATATGACACCTTTATTGAAGATGATTGCTGATATTGGTTCATATTTTTCATCACATACGTTCCACTATCAAAATTATATTTCGAGTTTGACACTCCAACGGCTTTTCCTATCCTATTTATTACATCTCTAAGTTGTTTTATTGTTTCACCATCTTTAATGCCATTATACTCTATAAAAGCATAATAATCATCAATAAAATGGTTATATATATTTCTTACATCGCGATATAAGTTTCCTGCGTGATAACAACTTGCATCAAAATCTCGAATTATTATTTCATCATTCGCCATATTAAAACCTTGTTTATATGACGATGTTGATGTTTCGACTACTTGTAAGAAATATGAATTATCTTGTTTTTGTAATTTTGCGATGGGTGAGGTTTGAGTCAATGTAACATTATTAATCTCTACATTTACAACCGGCAATGTATTTATTAAAATCGAGCATGTGTCAGGAATAATAAAGTCTTCGGGGAATTCTAATCGTAGCCAAATCGTATTTTCGTTAAAATAATCAAGCTGTTCACTTTCCAACCAATGCTGAAACACTTTGGGAAATGTGCGTTGCTTAAAGATATCTCTATCTTTAATTTGATCTGTAACATAAAGCATCGCTTTATCTTCCATATTAAACAACACATCTTTCCAATTTTCAATTATAGAGAAAAATTGAAAAGATGATTGTTGTGCATCGAATGGTTCAACCATTTCAATGTCTTCAAACTTTGCCATATCGGCAAACTCTAATTCATAATCTTCAAGACCAACATATATGTGTTCTGGGACTACGCCTTTGGTCCCTTTTATAAATATTGACAACCCCTTAAGAGCTTCAATTTCAACTTTTGTTTCAATCCCCAACCACATACAATTTGGTTTATCAACCGATACACCATATACATTATCTCCAATTACTAATTTATTATGTGATAAAACGCATAAGTTTTGATATGGTATTGCCAATGTATTAAATATTGGCAGATAATTTATTTGTTGTTTATTTCCCAGTTTATAAGAAAAAGAAGCTCCTGAACCAATAGTAACTGCTTCTACTTCTTTTTTTTGCTTAAATTTAGTTTCAATAATCGACAATGCAGGCATTGCTTGAATCTCTCGACGAGGAATAAAATTCTCACAAAACTTTTCTATAATTTTATCTCCTACGCCATCTACATAATCTTTTATCTTTTGACCTTCATGTAGCACTGCTACTAACATCATTTTTGCGATTGGATCCATGTGCTGTAAATCCAATTCATTTTTTGACACAGTCTTAAGATACTCTATCGTTTCTTGTATTTTTTTTTCAACCTCTATATCCATACAAACATCAAATAGTTATTTGCTTCACTGTTGGTTCCATGAAAAATGCCACACGTTTTTCATACTGCTTTCCCATGCCTAAACCATCTTCTATAACACCAACGACCTTAACTGCAACTTCATATTTAGAGAAAACCTTTCTTCTTTTTCTTTGATGTTCCTCTTTTATAGAATTTATCTCAATTGACACATCTATATGTTTCAATTGAGGTTCATAGGTTTCTAAACTACATTTTATACTCTCTTGACATTCCTTACGAGTTATATCATTATATAATCCACCCAACATAGGTACATTGTGATTATTATTAAAATCTCGATAATGTAAATTTGAATATTCATTATTCCAATATTCAAATCCAAAATCCGAATCAGCGGCAAAACTTCCCTTTGGAGTAAAAACTATCAGCTCTATCAAGTTATCAAGCATCACTATTTTATCTTCAATACTTCGTTGAAGAAATACTGCCGATTCTTGCTTTTCAAATTCTATGGGAGTGTTGACAAATTTCATAATTATATAGATATACCACTCCAATGGCTCGAATCTTTATGTAAGCTTACCTTATATGTATTGGTTTTACTACTTACACCATTAAGTATTGCCTTTACTTTTATTGTAATAATCTTATCTGGTTCATTTGATCCATTTGAAGCAAAACCTGGATTTATATCAATAATATTTCCACTGTTGAGTATTTTACTTGGTTCTCCTCCATCGCTTGAATAATACACCACTGCTCCCACACAATTACTTTCAACAGCTATTAGTGCTTTATTTCTCTTACAATTCTTAAATAATTCCGAATTTGAAATCGTAGGAGCTGCAACATCTACATTAGGAGTTTCTGAAACTAACTCATTTAGCTTCTCTAATTTTTCACAAACAAGATGACATAATTTAAGACCCTCTTTTATTCGAGCATATACTTCTTTGTGGTTATATGAGGTATTAATATATTGTCGATATATATCAGCATCCGACAAATTTAATGTTTCATCTAATGTACATCCACAATAAAAACCACTTATATACTTTTGAATGTTGCCATATAACATCATTGGTGTCATTAAATCAATCTCTTTATCAATTGTTATTCTGAGTTGTTCAATTATAGGTAAAAATATGCTTACCGTTTGTTTATGCTCAGTAATCCCAAATACAAATTGGCTTGATTTATTTAAGATATCCTTAAATTGATTAGACAATTCAATATATTGATAATGCGAAGATATATACAAACATGGAGGGACGAAATTCAATTCGTCAGCTCGCCATCCATGGTCATCAACGATTCGGGCAATTGGAAAAGAATTTGGCTCTATAGTTGTATTTTCTGGAACTAATATAAATTTATATTCAGGCTCACAATAACCTTCCTGTGTTTCTCGCCAACGGTCAAGTACTTGTATCGCTAAAATATATGTTGCATCTTCTTGTAATGGGATAGCTACTCGTGTATCAATACTATTTGTATATGAGGTATCGTACATTACATCGATAATATCTCCACTTTTAGTTATAGCCAAACAACTTAGAGCTTCAACATCTATAAGATTCTTATTAATGCTTAATGATATTCTAAACTCTCGATTAGATGTTAACAATCCATATCTATTAGCCACAGCCAACATGTATGCTTGGGATAATGATTCTAAATGACATTTATCTGACTCGATAAGAATTTCATCAGTCAGTCTCATTCCCTTTTTCCAAAATATTCTTTTTGTCATAACTCCTAAATATTTGTATTATAGTTAAGATAGTTATAAAATAGATTATCCGATAGTCTTAATGGATAACCATCTGTTACTATTTGAAACTTCAATATATCCTCAATTGAGAAAAAATAATCTTGAATGAATCCTCTGAATACTTCTAACTCATCTAAAAAAGTATCAAATTGTTCAGTACATTCATCATCTGACCAATAGTGAATTGAATATGTTGTAATTTGTTCATCATATTCATTTCCCACAAACGTATCATTTAACAATTCATCAACTACTTCACAATTATATTGTGGGAATACATCATTCAACCTATATGTATAATTCCCATATTGTATCATTAACCCCTCTTCAAATAATACTTGTCTTATTAATAATGTTATTAATGTTTTATTCCCTCGAATAGCCTTACAATATGGTAAATATGGAATAACCCGTTTGACAAATCTATTATTAGACTCTATCTCCGATAAACTATCTCCAATAACATCTTGCATAATTTTATTCGAAGAATAATATTGGCGTAATTTATCTTTTACATTTATCTTCAATTCCAACAATAAAATATCCAATGGAGCAAAAAATCTATATGCATTCTCTTTTTCTTGCTCCTGCTTTGCATATTCTTCGGCAAACCGCTCTTTTTTTTCTATTTCCGGGATATTATCAAACCGATTTACCGGATGAAACATATATTCCGGTAATGAATTATATAAACTTCGTCTTCCTATCTGAAAGTCAATCTTTCCATCTTCAGATTCATCGTAGCTAATAATATCACAATATGAATTTCGTTTGTGCAAGCCACTAAATGCCAGACGATAAGAATCAGCAGGAAGATATGTCAATATATCTTCTATATTAATATCATTTGGAAGGAATTGAAGCATTTCAATCATTAATCTAAATTATATACTTGAGCATCACCTGTCAGCTCCACATAATAAATCCCTTTTTCTGTTGAAACCTGAAAGACATCAAACAATGGTATTCCAATATCCTTTAATGCCATGTCCAAATATGGAAAAGTTTCATCAATATTTTCAATGAAACATTTGTGAAATATTGTTCTATAACTTAATTGTCTTAATTCTTCGCTACCTGTTATATAATCATCAAGCTTTGACTCTGGTAGCATCACATTAAATTCTTTTTCTGGTTTATCTGAAATGATTTTATCAATAAATCTATCATTTCTCATATTTATCTCTATCGATTCAACATTTAATACTTCTTTCAATTTTGAAAGAGTATATCCCACTGTTTTTTTTGCTGAAAGAGAATCTATTCTTATTATATTTTCCCACTTTTCATGAGCTGGACAACTATTTTTCCATGAAGCAAATCGATATATATTTATCGCGTTTGTCAATCCCTCATACCTTAATAATTTCCCTTGCAATGTCTTAAACGGAGCTTTTTCTTCATCAGATAGATGAATAATTTTCATTGCTTCTTGAACCTGCATTGCACCTATAATCGACGCACTGATTGGAGTTGTCGCTACTCGCCCTGCACTACTTTGCATTCTCACAACGTCAGGGCAACCTGTCCGAAGCATTATATTATTAAAATCCTCTCTCGACAAACCACATTCATAACAACTTATTCCGGGTGTATATACCCTAACTACACCGGTCATATTCTCTATACTTCCATCAATCCATGTTTTACCGACACGCATCGCCAAACGATTTAATAAATATCGAGCAATCCGACTATCCAAGCAACCAATTATAACATCTACCGACTTGTATATACCAAATCCGACTTGAGAAAATAGATTACCAACAATAGGTGTTACTTTTATTTGAGGATTAATCTCCATTGCACGTTTTGCAACAATCTCAGCTTTGTATGAATGGTTATTAGCATCTTCTTCTCTAAAAAGGACAGATCGTGTTAAATTTGTGATTTCTATTTTATCAAAATCCACTACATAAATATGACCAACTCCAAATAAGGCTAAGTTTTTTACCACCTCATTACCCAATGCCCCGGCTCCGGCAACTAAGACTCTTGCATTTTTTACTTTATCTTTCTTAAACCACGAAAGAAGAGTATACACGCCATCGCCCCATTCATATTTATTTTCCTTTTGCATTTTAGTAGATTTTATTAAAATACGACTCCTATATTAGCTCCCAAAAATGCACAGCCAATATGATCTTTATATATATTTAGTTCGCTTCCTGAACAATTTATTTTATATTCGCCAAAAACACCGACTCTTATAATTTTATTGTATACAGGAATGTATCCACCAAAATCAATTCTTGGAGAAAGCAATGCCCCAAAATACTCTTTACCTGCAGTTTTTTCGCCATTAACTATTTGCTCCGATTTCACTGTCGTATATATCGCCGGAACAACACCCACTCCCGCATAAAGAGATGCTTTTTTATAATCTATTTTAGAAAACTCTACCGACAATGGAAGTCCAATTTCCATAAATGCCTCATTTTTCACCATTTGATAAGTATTATATTTTCCAAACAAATAAGCGAACGACAATCCGGCATTTATATAAGTTATTCCACCTACTTTATGTTTCCAATTCCCTCCTACTCCATATAATTGAGTAACACTACGTCGAGGCAACTCCATAAATAGGTTTAATTGGAAACCTTTATTAAATGGTTTTGTTTGAACTTCTTTTTTCTGTATAATTGTATCTTTTTTTAACCCAAAATAATCATATAGATTAACATCTTTACGAAGTCGGAATCTAAAATCGCCTTCGCCTTTATATGAAACTTCGTATGGACCAACATCAAAATTATCTGGTGTTTGAGCATAACTTGATAATGTCGCGAATAAGATTGCCAATACAATTAACTTTTTCATCTGAATTAATATTTTGTGATTAATATTTTATGATTATTCATTTTCTTTATACAAGAATATTGTATCTCCTATTTTGAATGTATCCCCATTGGATAATACTGATGATTTTCCTACTGGCAACTCTGCTCTATTATTATATATCACACCGGTTGCCAATGGTTTTATCATTGGTAATTGACGATCTTGGTCAATAAATAATTGAACATGGATTTTAGCAACTTTATTACTCTTCTCCCAGTTCATTTGAATTTCGCACTCTCCGGTCATACCGATTGAAACCATATTGCCAGCATTCATCCACTTATGAATAGGAATTTTTTGTCCTGCTCTAACTCCATTTTGAATTATTAGGAAATATTTCTCAGCGAGCATTCGCACCGTAACTAACGATGCACCCAATCCTCCTCCATAGATAATAAAATCTAACAGCAGATTCATCCACCCATTGGTGTGGGTTGCTCTACTAGAGCAGTACAATACTATAAAACCTATTATTGCTGAGCACAAACCACCTAAAAGAGCACTCTTGACTGGAATCGTTGATTTAATTATCAATGCTAACGATACGCTTATTGAGAACATCAAATATGCTGGGAATGAACAATACCAAGGAATATATGTGATATCAAGTACCGATAATAACACACACAATATACATGCACCTATTGCAAATGCTACTAAACCTATAATACCGGTCAATAATGATAACCCAATAATTTTAGTCCATATTTTCAAATCTTTCTTTTTATATTCATCATTATAACGGAATATTAACGACAAGAAAAAGCCAAGTAACAAACCTATTGTTAAGAATGCCGATGTTTTATTTAAGCAATCAACATATAGCGTTGAGATTCCGGCGTCTTTACCATAACACATATTTACTATTAACTCCGACAAACCATCAAAAAATCCACGGCCAAAAAATTCATATATAATCCAACTTATGAATCCAGCCACAATACCCGATATAGTTTGCGAACAATCTTTCAATGAATTTATAGTAAATAAATCCTTCCAATCTATATGTTTTTGAATTCCATCTTTACAATTTTGTCCATATTCGGCACATTTATAACCATTTTGAATCCAACATGACAAGTGCATAATATGTTTACATTTTGCCACAATCTTTGCCCCTGGCTGTATATCCTGTTTACAATATGGGCATATTCTTCTTGATATATTTGGCTCGACAACATACTTCTTATAATATTTAGATGCAAATATTTTTGAACGAATTAATGGCACTATTATCTTTGCAATTATGAAGAAAAATGCAATTGTCCCAAACATTATCAATATTGCATACAAATATTTTAATACAATATCTATTGTTTCTTCTTCTCTTAATGGCCATGGATTCTCAGCTGTTCCAATAGAGAACTCGGCACTTCCAATATCTGTTCCTTTCCATTCGGCACTATAATTGACTCTCCTTGAATAGATTTTATCTTTGCCAACTTTATATCTATAAGCATAATCATATGATGCTTCATTTACTACTTCTTCAAAGTTTCTAAGCACCTGATGCATATCATTAGAAGCCAAATACTTACCTTTTTTTTCTGTAATTTCCACACCATTAACATTTCTAGGGGTACAAATTCCTTCCAATGTTTTTTTAATATTTAGCTCATCTCCTTCTTCTGTATAGTATAGAGCAAATACCTTTGGGAGCATTTGTGCCGATTCTATATATTCTGTTATTTCAACAAAACTCAAATCCTCATCTGAAGGTCGTTTACTACCTTCTGTAAATACAAACAATATATTTTTATCTTTGTTAACTTTTGCTCTATTTTTAATTTCATGATTCTTTTGATAGCCTTCTTGTGCTTTTATCAATGACACTAAATCAGAATATTCATCACTAAATTCATATAGTTTTGAAAAAATCCCACTATAGAAATATTTATTTTCTGATGATTCTGTAAATTTATGCTTTAATGATTTATAATTTTCAACATTTACCAATTCACTATTGGTAACATTATTTCCAAAGAACGATAAATAGACACAACTATCAGGAGCACTCTCTATTAATTTCCCTACAATATTATAAATTTGCTCCTTTCCTCCCTGTGGGATACTTAAATCAATTAAAACTGAAAATGTATATTCCGATGGAATTCGTTTACCCGATACAACAGCAGTTATCGACCGTTTATCAATTGGAATAACCACTCCATCTTCTTTAATATCCAAATAATCTTCTAATTGATCAATGGAAACATCTTGCTGTCTATTACCATATTTATCTAATACATTAAAAAATAAGGTAATGCTATCTTTTCCTACTTTATACTCGTATTTTCTATCACAAAAATTGATTTCTGTAATATTTTGCCCATAAAAAGTTGATGGGAATAACAATATCCATATTACCAACAATAATTGACTAATTATCTTCTTCGTCTTGTCCATATCTTTAAGTCTTCTATATTTTCTTCAGCATAATATTTTTCATTCATAGCTAACTGCATATCTTCTACAGGAATTGTTGTGATTTTTCCATCTGTAACAGAATAAAATATCACAAACTTAATCTTATCCTTATAGACCTCCACAGCTCGTCTTATTGAAGGAATGCTACAATGAGTACCCATTACAAAACAACCCAATAAATCATCTTCGGTTGAATATTCTTGTTTAGAAATTGTTTTAACAATGTAATCTTTTTTCCCTCTATTTTTATCAAGGAAACCTTTTGCCCAACCAACCAAACCAATATTTTGCTCAGTCGTAATTGATGACATATCTATAATTGCACCATTGCTTAGATACACTCCACTGCAATTCTCGCTCAACAATTCTGCATTTGACAAGACATTATAATAATCATCAATGTTTATTGTATTTCGTTCACTCTCTACAGCCCATTTATGCAACTCTTCCAAAGAATACATTTTTTTCAAATCATCTTTTGAATTTATCGATAAATCATGCTTAAAGGTAAAAATACCAAATTCTTGTTGCGGGGTTAAAATATCCACAACTATTGCAGTAAGGAATTTAGGATGAGTTGGGTGCTTAAGTTGCATTTGCACTCCACTATCCGAATTACTAAAAAACACACCTAAACCGGGGTGAGAGTGTACCCAACAAGTCAAATCATATTGTAGGTTTGTTTCTCGACGTAATTTACGCAATTTCTCAGCTATACGTAATTTTATTTTACCTCCAAAATTTAATTCATACTCTTGAAATACGGCATCATCACCGGGACGCACAATTTCTTCCAAAGACACATAATATTCATTTAGCTGTTCATCATGTACCCAACGACCTAAAACCATACAACCATCTTCCTTGGGATTATCAGGGTTTCTCAAATCATCGGCATACATATTATAAATATCCTTTATACATGTATTTTTTATATACATTCGTCTAACAGCTGTATTATCACTAAATTCAGAACATTCAATTGTCAGATAAGCACTATTGTCAACAACGTCAACAAGAGATTGCTTCTTTAATATTGATGTAGTTTTTCGTCTCACAACAATGGATTGAGACGTGTTTGTGTCAGCTGTTTGTTGGATCGCTGCATTTTTAGGAGTACTACTCTTTCTTTTTGCTAATACTACAATTAAGATAATCAAACCGATAATAAGCAATACAATCAACACAATATTAAGAATTGCAAGCATGTCAACTCCACCTCTTTTTATTAATTGCTGCTTTGGGTCGATTGCATCACACAATCTACCCAAAGCATCTTCACGTACTTCTAACTTATCGTCAATTATAGCCTCTATCCTATTATATAATTCACTATTATAATTATCATATTCCGAGAATAGATTTTCGATTATCTCATCTTTTTCATCTTTCGTTTCCTCTAAAATACGACCAGCATTTTTTACATAATCTACAAGATTATATTTTTCGATATAAGCCTCCTTATCCGACCAATTATTCAAATCTTCAATAAAATTTTCAATTTCGGCAATATCATTTTCAATTGCATTATCTGATAAATAAGGGTCTTTTTCTAATTTTCGAAGCACAGCATCTAAAATGCGAAATGACTTCTTATTTTTCTCTTTTGCAACATCTTCGATTGGAGATTTAGAGCGTTCTACTGAACTTCTTTCTTCTACATTTTTTTCTTTTGATTCTTCTCCTTTTTCTTCTGAGACTGATTCTTCTTCAGCTTCATTTTCCTCAGTTTTGTGAAGTTTTTCCCACTCCTTTCGTGTATCTGTTGTCCCCCAAATCACACCACCGTCTTGATGTGGTGTACCTTTAGGGTAGGCTAAAATCCTATGACTCTCTAAATCTTCAAATTGAATAGATCCTTTCTGAGAGATAATTTCTCTTCTCTCACTTCCATTAGCTGTCTTAATTATTATCTCAACATCAAAATCATTATTATTTGTAATACTTTTCAACTTAATTACTGACTCTGATATTACCTCTTTATCAATCTTGATATTACGTTTAGTTCCTTGACCCCATAATGGGATTACAACACATATCATTAGGATACTAAAAAAGCATCTGCTTAACAACGTTTTCATTTTTTCAAATTGAAAAATTATTAGACTTTTTATTTCCGATTTGCTTGGTTTTATTTCGCACCATATCATTGGCTTTTCTTCGCGTGCTATTTACCATCTGATTCGTTTTATTTCGAGTATAATTTTGAGCGTGTCGTTTTGCCTCATTTTCGGCACGTGTAACAATATCTTGTTGCATTTCCATCATGCTACGTTGACTTCTGATATTGCGAAAATGTTGCAACACTTGATTCCCGATAAATCCCAATATGGCAAGAATTATACCTCCGATTATCATCCAAATATTACGTTTCTTTTCAGCTTCAGCTTGCTGTTGTTGCACTGCGGCAATTGAGTCCTCCCGAGCTTGTTGTTCTTTTTGTTGACGCTCCATTTCCATTTTTGCGTCTTCTTGAGCTTGTTGTGCCGCTGCTGCACTTGCTGCCTTTAATTCTTGTTCTTTTAATTCACACTCTTTAAGCGTCTTCTTTATAACTCCTATTAATTCTTCATCTGAAACTTTTTTTTGCAAATCCAACAAAGTATTAATTTCTCCTTGCAACACAATTCCAAATGGAAGTTCTGTTTGATTAGCCAAAAGCTCTTTTATAGAATTTACCGATGTCGTAACTTGAATAGCCAATTCATTATCAGCATCAAGCTCAATTTCGGTTGAAACCATCTCCATCTCTGAATCATTACCCTTTGGTTGAGCTATTTTTTTTATATTTGAATTCTTGATAGAGATATTGAATTTTTTACAGCAACTAAACAATTTATATTTTCCTTTTCCCTCGTAATAAGCTAAATAAATAGGGATTGACAAAACTTTATCACCTCGTTCTGTTACCTTAAACGAGATTGAAGGCTCTTGATGGAAGCAAAAATAACCTAAATCCGATGCCTTATATTTCAACCCATATGGCACCATAAATGCTTCAGGAGTTAAGTTGGTAAATTTTGTATCCCTATAAACTCCTGTACGGTCAAAAAATACTACCTCAACATTTTCGAGTTCTTCATAACGTCTTTCATTTCGAAGACTCAATTTCTTTTTAGCACTGATAAAATCAATCTTTATTTCATCATTACTATATTTTAGGTCATAGGTAATTATAATCCGGTCATCGTCGGTAGTCCTTATTGTATCCTTATATTCCTTAGCACTACCGACTGTAAAACAACCGATTAAAAATAATATACCACTACAAATTTTTATCTTAGAAGTTATTAATGCCATTATAAAGTTTTGAAATTTTTGTGCTATACCCACTGGTATTCCACTCACTGCGGCGTTTCGCACAATTATACATCGATTTCACCTCGCTCATCACCTTTGCTTTTGCTTCTGCTCGATTTTGACTGCTATATATTGATTGGTAAATGTCGTCTAATCTGTGATAAATTTGTTGCACCGACTTGTTACAATAATTACATCTGTGAGAATTTGTTGATGACACTTTATGACGTCCACAATCTCCCTCTTTATCAGTCAAATTCAATGAAGTCAATTTTGTTTTCAGTTCGGCAAATAACTTATAAAGGCTATCCCTCTCAAAGAGGCCTTTACTCTCAATCGCATTATCGATCTTTTCAATTATCGCATCAATTTTGCTTTGGAAATTAGCTTTCTGTTTTTCCAGCGATGGTTTGTGGCGACTATTTGCACAGAACGTTACACCCTGATACTCAGCAATCAAGTCATCACATTCTTTTGATAATTGCAAATATGTTTCATCAGGTTTTTGTTCAATATTCATAACAAGTTCCACAACCACTTTATCCATCAATACTTGTTCTTTCTTTTTACAAAATATGACACGTCTCGTTTGCAATTCTGAAAGATAAATAGGAACACGCACTGTAGTTGTATCCTCAACATTTATTGTAATAGTCGTTGAAACATCGTTTGATGGTTTAATCAGATATGAATATCTAAAATATTCGCAAGGATCAATTCTTCGATTATACTTTTCTCCGGGGAAATATTTATCATACTTAATCTTTTGAGCATCTAATGCATCTTCACTATATGACTTATCAAAAATGCACAATGTTTTTGAATCATCATCATTTTCTAAACGAAAGCCAATCTCTGCTTCGCCATTTTCGATGCTTTCCAATTTTAGGAAAATCTTGAAATTTGCGGTTTCAATTACTTTTTCTCGACACCCAGTTTCACTAAACGTTACTTTCTCTTCCATATCAGCATAAGCCGAGAAAACCATCGAATGCAATAGCACCGATAACACCAATATTTTCTTTATCATATCGTTCTTGATTTTATAACCGGTTTTTCAACTTTCTTTTCTTCCACTATAGTTTTTGGAGTAGGAGCAACTTCAGCTGTTGTAGAACCATCTTGACCAAATCTCACCCAACCATTAGGTTCTCCTTCTTCACGCACCCACTCTGCCACATTCTGATCCTCCGGATAGGGATAAGTGTTTTGAGCATGGTAGAGCTGATATTTCAAATATTGCTCCACTCGAAGCACCAAGTCTTTCAACGATGCCATAACCCCCATCTCTTTTATTGTAAGACACACATGTCCCTTAAAACTTCCCGAATATCGGATATTCGGGTGCCAAATATCTGTGCGAAACGTAAATATAGGATTACCGTCGGCCGATGGATAATTGTTTGGCAATACAATGCTCATTTTATGCAAATCACCAAAAATTGGTTTGCGTGGCACAGTATCTCCATCTACCCCTACTATTGATTTCACTCGATACCAAATTTCATATTCGGTGGGAAGTCCCATCACACTTTTGCGACGAATGATATAGGACAATGATGGCTTGCGTGGGTTGGGGCTCGATGCTTTGCGTTTAGCACACAAAGTGTCTAACTCTTTCCACTCTTTCCACAAACGAGCATCACGACCCGAAAGATCCTTTTGATTAAAATTATTGATCATCTCGTTCATCTCTTTCTTTCTTTTTAAGAGTTATTTCAAATTATCCTGCAATGGGAACTGAAATGAGATGCAAATGATCACCGGGTTCTATATTATAATCAATCAATGCTTGTTCGCGACCATCAGCATCGACAAGTTCCAATATTTGAGGCTCATCGCCATCGTCCATTATTTGTCCAAGGAGATAAGTGATAGGATTACCTCCATTATCAATCTTTGGAAGTTCAAATACCGACACTATACTACTGATTTGATCTCGGATAGTTTTGTGTGGGTCATTAACTTTTACTTCTACTTCATCGTATTCAGTTCCATCAATAGTTAATACAATGACAAACTCATCATCATAAAATTCTTCTGTTGACATAATTCTTATTTTTTTATTTTGTTATTAATTATATTTTCTTGATTACCAAATCCATGCTCCACATTCTTGATTGTAATTGTCGGAACGATAATTTTCAAATTGGCTCTTAAATACTAATAATTGATAGGCATCTTCGGGCAACACTTGTGGTTCTTTTAATCCTTGACGAAATAGTGTCAACTCATATTTTTTCTTTTGTGCATCTATGCGAAGCCTGAAATCAACCTTTGTGTCGCGATGTGCTCCATAAAATTTCTCAAAAATAGGGCACAACACCTCGTCGTCAAACCAAAAATACGCCACATATTCCGATTTTTTCACCCACCATTTCATCGCCAACTTCTTGGGTTTTCCTGCCTCGTGATACTTTAATAACCCATCATCGTGAAGTTTGTCATGAGTGCCATCGGTAAGCATTTCTTCGATATATTCAAATTGTGGCACCACATCTTTTTCCTCATCATATTTTTCCCACTTCTCATCATCTTCATTCCATTTCTCAAACATGGGATAATAACGATAGGTATATTGACGCATATATTTATCAAACAAATCACGTGGAGGCAACCCATTCTCCTTTAAGTTTTGTGCTACTAATGTATCGTTGGTTATATAGTGATTACAGACCTCGTTAAGTGTTAAATTGGGAGCCATCGGCAAATAATCTTCCATATCAATGGATATTTCTTTTCCCTTTGCCCAATTTAACAAAATCTGTTTTTTTGTACTATGTGCCCACAATGCAACACCACCAAACGGAGCCATACCAATATAAATGTGACTGAAACAAGCATCTCCTACTTGAGACTCCCATAATTTAATCAATTCTAATGTTGATAAATCAATCTCCAATTCATAAAAAACACGCTCTACAATCGATAAGTATATCATATCCAAAACTTCTGGCATTGGATAATTATCATCTCCAAAAGAGATGTATTCACTATTACATTGTCCCCATTCTCCAGAATAAGGATATGCTTTGGGAACCTCAATAATTTCATCTGCATCACAATGCATCAATATATATACCGAATCTGTTGGATATAACAAAGGAGCATTTGCCAATACCGATATTTTATACCGTTTGTTTTTCATGGTTTGAATTACACATTACATGATGAAACAAATAGACGAGTTGCATCATTTTCTTCACCTCGATACCGATATCGTCTTACTATATTTTGGTCAAAACTCATATCCTTTCCAATGGAATCCCTTGCTGAAAAATGCAAATAACGACGTAACTGTCTATAGCTCTCTGAATAAAATGAATTTCCAGGGTATATAGCTCTCCTTCCTGGCGAAACATCTATATTTCCTAAAAGTTGTTTTACGACTGCTAATTCCCCAAAAAATGGTGGAATTTCTTTAAAACAACCACTAGCCTTTTGCATCGAATAGTCTTTCATTAATTTTAATGGAGTATTGCTATATCCCGATATTGAATTGCGACCTATTAGAAGCTTTTCTGGTTGTAATTTACTCCTTTCCACTATTCCACCCCAACCTCCGTTAACAAGATAATCTTCAAGTGAAATGCTTTCTGAAGTCTCTGATGTCACTGTTTCAAGAGGAATTGAATATTGTTGATATAAAAGAGAGGAAAACGTAGGGTTTAACACATTTACACAAAGCTTTGCCGAACTAGGAATGGGAGTAGTTGTTCTACCAACTGTAACCGAATAATCTTCTACTCCATTAATATATCCTCCTCCAATATCAGAATGACTTCCAGGCAAAAAAATCTCAGGGCCCTTTGTTTCTGCTGCACTGCCTATATCTGTTATCGCAAAATGAGATCTAAATTCATCTAATGCACATAAGTGCATTACATTTTTTACTCGATTAAATGTTGGTGAATATAATCCATATTCTGTTGTGTTATTTTCATAACTATCAATCGAAATACCTCCACAGGACGATACCGTATCAAAAATACCTAACATATCTACGTTTATATTCTCCCACTTCAACCCATGCTCAACAAAATCATTAAGAAACACCATCTCGTTGTCTTTGTCATATTTCTCTGGAACACCATCGCATACTTTACGATTTTCTTCAGCTACACAATATGAGAATAATCTCGCAGCTGTTGCCCCTCGACTAAATCCAAATACATGAAAATGAATCTCACTATTTGAAATATCATAACCAGTTCCAAATAACTCATACATTCGAAGGTGTATCATGTCCATTGCCTTTTGTACTAAACGTGTGACACCGGTTTCTCCTTTTCCAAAAAGTGAACCCATAGGTCCTGCGAACTTAGAATCGCTATCATGCTCTGTTCCCGGTCCCTCTACATAAATATTATAAATCTTAGTTTTAGAGCCTGATTCTTGCTCTTTTTCTACTCCTTTATAAATTGAATGCAGAATAGCAATGTTAGAATATCCTTTCTCTATCGTTTTTTGAATACTCCCATTTTCAACTGCTTGTAATTGGTTTGCTCCGTCAACAAACTCATTAGCAATATCTTCTGAAACTACCAATTCCCATTCATCTGAATCTTCTTTATATTGTTTGTTTATGCTGTTATAAAATTTATATTCTTTGTTTTTGTCTTGATTTTCAATTTTACTTTTATTCTTCTGTTTAATTTTTTTAGCAATTTCTGATTGGATCATGTTATTGCTTGTCCCATCAAAGAAAACACCAAAATACAATTTTAATGGTAGTTTTGTTTTTTCATCTGGGTCTTCTTTATCCTTTGGATCTGCACCAACTTCTCCTATTGTTGCCATAATATGCTTTTTAGAAACTTAAATCCAAATTATCGCCGGCATTATCAGGTTTAACGTTATTGCCGACATTGTTACCTTTATACTTAAATACCTCTTTTAATGAATCGTTATTTGAGGGCTTAGTATCAATTTTTGTTACCGATTCTTGTATTCTTGAAGTCGATGATGTTGATGGAGTTGAAGGCTTTCGACCCGATGTTGTCAAAGAACCAAACTTAGGAGTATCAACAGTTTTTGCCGGTGTTGTCGGAGATTTAGCAGTCATAGATAGGAACGGTTTTCCTGACGCTGATGAGGCAGGTGCTTTGGGCATAGATGGAGTCGTTTTTGCAGTTACCGTCCCGAATGGTTGTCCCATATTTGCAACTTTTACAGGTGTGCCTGTTTTCTTTGCAGCCTTAGCTGCTTTTAAGCCTTTTCGAGCGAGTTTTGCTCCGGCTGCAGCATCTCCAACTAAAGGGACTGCTGCAAGAACCGATAATCCTGCTTCTGCCCAATCGCCACGACATGCCGAGATTGCGGCATTTGCAAGGTCGGGGATAGCCCCTAATCCCGGTACAAATCCGGCTGCGTCTAATGCCAACTGAATGCCATCAAGCACGGCCTCGGGATCAACTTTTAGTTTTTCCTCGGTCTCGGCTTTTATTTGTTCTTCACTTTTTGCAGTTTCTTTGCTCAAATCGGCAGGACCTGTATCGACCTGTCCATCAGAGACAATACTTATCACCCCACCCCATTGGCATCGGCATATCGACGATTTCAATAATGCCGGTTTACCTTTAATTAGGTAATCATTTTTTCCATTCATCCATTCTGACACTGTTCCCGGCACACAGGGCATAGGAGTTAATCGCCCATGATTGGCAGCAGTAGCAGCTCCGGTAGGAGGGAAAGTCACTGTGTGACATTTGCCAAACGGAGCGATATTTGTCATTGGTATGTGATCACTCACATTGGCATCGGGTTTACCGGTCAAATTAACTGTACGACTGGGCAAAACCGTAAGATTGGAAGTTTTACTCCCAAACGTACATTTCAATACTGCCTTCGATGTAACGTAAGAATCAGACATTTTTATGGATTTTCCTTTAATTCAATTTATTAATTAACTTTTACCAACGCTGCTTTAATATCAATACGATTACCGGCATTAAGAGCCATTTCATCTGAAGCTTTTTGTTGATGAGTAGTAGAATATTGCAAAAATTTATCTTGTGCTTCCTCTCGAATGTTTTCGGCAGTGATTTGCAATTTATGAGTTATCTGCTCATCTTTATTATCATTGATGCGAATAAATTGATTTTCCTCAACGGTAAGCGAGTCATTACGATCTATTGACGTAGAACGGTCATTGCCGGCATGCTCGCGAATATCATTGTCGGCAGTGCGTTGCATATCGTGTGAAGCAGCAATAAATATATCATTATCGGCACTTGCATTTATATCGTGCCCTGCATGCATTATTATATCGTTTTTAGCATATAGCTCGATATTTCCTGTCGATTCAAGTTTGATGAGTTTTTCATCGGTTGAGAATGTCAATATATAATTTTCTTTCTCATTATCATATATGCGAATATATCCATCGTTTCCCTCATCATGAATTTCGATAGTGTGCCCGTTTCGAGTGCGAATAGCCTTAATTTGGTTACTGCTATTGTTATTAGGCAACCATTTTGAATCGGGGTCGCCTACACCATTATACAACGTACCTTTTACGTAAGGACGCTCGGCATTTCCCCCCTCGAAGTCGATCATCACTTCTTCGTCGATTTCGGGGATAAAACTAAAACCTTTCCCACCTCCGGCATAAGGTTGTGCGATACGCAACCAAGGAGTCATCATCGAGTCGTCAAGTTGAGCCTGCCAATCAAACTGCACTCTCACACGCCCCAGATTTTTTGGGTCTTCATTGTCTTTTACCTTGGCACGACATGATGGTGCTATCGGATAGATGTCGCTATCTGAATAAGGTGGATAATCACATACCACCGGAATTCCTATAAATCGGTTGCTATATACTTTATTTTTTGTAAATGAATGACATAGCTCGGTAATGAGAATTTCATCTTGATCTACAGCACTCTTTACATTAGTATTCTCATTAGCAATAAAATTATCCTCAATAACCAATGTGCCACCAATCTTAAGTTTCGAGCAGTAGGTATAGCCCGAATATGTGAGCATTGTTGCTTTTTCGCCTCGAGCCTGCGTTTTAGTTGAAATACTTAATATCTTCTCACGTCCATCGGCATCGGCATATCCACCCGAATGCAAATTTTGAAGTGTCGATTTTGTGAAATTTTCTTGTGAAGCCTTAAATACACTTTCATTTAGTGTATTATACTCCTTTTGCATCTCCTCGATACCTTCTTTTGTGTTAGCATCAAATGAGTTATATGATGAAGCAACATGATTAAATGCCACATGCTGCATTTTTAAGTCAACATTATATGATGGTATATCCTGACTGGGATAAGCCAATCTCACCGAATCGCCTTGCGGAATATTGCCAAATACAAGTTTTTCGCCTGTGTTATATAGCCATTCGCCGTATCGACGTGCCAATCTGCAAAGAAACTGGAAATTTGTTTCGTTATATTGCACACAATAAGGAATTGATTCGGTATATCTTGAATCTATTTCTGTTTCAAGATGATCTGAATAATCTTCTACCACGTCGTTTACAATATCGTTTAATGTCATATTCTCGAACGATTTACACGTGGGATTATCATTTAATAATGCGTCCCAAGAGCCCGAATTCACATGAATATAGTATTCGCTTCGACTTCGGCTTCCCGACGCTGATAAAATAACACCCTTAAATGTTATCTCGTCCACTTTCTCTCCCGGATTATTTGGCGTTATTATCTCGGTTTGAAGTGAAAGGGTTATTTCTTTACCTATTATTTGTCCACATATTGCAAACATGGTCTCGCTAACATCTTCATCGGGACCTTTGTGCATCGAAAATGACAAATAGTTTGATGTTAATAAGTTTTGGGTTAGTGAAAAATTATCAAGATGCCAAGTTACTCCATCTAATTCAATATCAAATTCATTAGATTTAACTCCATCAATTGAAACTACAATATTTTTAACCGAAATAGACATTTTGCCAACTTTTGAATTATAAGTTTAGAGTTTTCAATACTTCATTGTCTTGATTTTCACTATATATGAAATAATCAACCACCGTATGAGCCACCCCATTCATTAAAGTGAACTACACTATCAAGTGATCCCACACGAATTACTTCGGCACTGATTGTAATAGTGGTGTACATTAATTTGCTATCATGGTCATTAAAGAAATCTCTCAATCTCACACAATAAGCATTCATAAATTCAACACTTTTATAGCTGATTTTATTTTCGTGGGAATATATGCGAAAACGGAAAATGCCGGATTTAACCTCGGTTTTACTCATCATCCAACGATAGAAAAACAAATCATCATCACTTGTTGCCGGCATAACAAAAGTTATTTGCCCACCCATTGTGCGTGATGTCGGTTTTCCGGTTTCATCTACAGTTTGAACAAATTCATATTCACACTCTACGATGCCATAGGTTTTTCCTCCGATTTTTAGATTCCCTTGTAGTGCCATATTTATTAGGATTAAAGCTTGGAGACTACCAAATGTAATCTCCAAGCATAAGTTTAAAAATTATTCAATTAGTTGTCAATAGTCCAACGGTTATTGTGACGAGCATTACCTACTTGAATTTCTTTGCAAGTGATGGTAAACTCTTCAAATTGTTGCATTTCATTTTTATCATCGTATGTTTCAGCATACTCAACCATGTAACCTTCTTTGAATGATAGATGTTTCATTTCACCACCTTGACGGTTTGGATATGAAATTGTGCCACTTTTGCTCATATAAGTGTCGCACATCCATTCAAGAAGGTCTGTTTTACCATCATCATGTGATTTAACTTTGAAATAGATTTTGCCACCACGAGTTGTTCCTGTTGGTTGACCTTCAACATCAGTTTGTTGATTCAATTCGTAACGTACATACATTACTTCGCGTTCCGCAATACCATCAGCGTTAAGCGTTACTGTTCTTGTTGCCATAATAAATTAAAAATTAAAAGTTAAAAAATTAAGTGATTTATGTTATTGAACATTTTGATCCCATTCAACACCGGCAGTTCCGTTATGTCCGGAGAGTTCAATCAAGAAATTCTTTGCTGCAAAAAATGGTTTTAATTCAACCTTAATGTTAATATCTTTAGTTTTTGGATCTTGTTCGATTCCTTTGAGATTATAATTTTCAATCAATTTGCCGGGACCTTTATAATCGCTCAAGAAATCATGAATAGCTTGAGTTAATTCTTGTTTTACTTGAGAGTTCCAGTTTGTAAATGCTTCATCATTGAAGAAGTTTTGGAACACCTTGCCAATCCAGTCAAACACACGAACGATTGGATATTCTTGGAGACCTTGAGTCGCTCCATTATATAATGAGCGGTTTGAGAATGCCATTGTGCGACCATCTTCTTCAACCATTGGGATTACACCTTGGTCAATAAGTGATGCGATTTCTGATTTACGCAAATCCAAACGTGCACCCATTGCATTTCCCAATGTGCCATGTTTTTTACCTGCAGCTCCTTGTGCTATCACAAGTTCTTCAGTATTTGACATTCTGCCAGCTAATGCAGCCGATGCCGGGATATAAACATCATCATCTTCATCAGCTAATTCAGATTTTTTTCTACCTAAAATGTAGTTACAAGTCATAATGATATTACCAAGATATGCTTCTTGTCCTTGAAGATTTGCATCTTCCAATTCTTCTTTTAGCATTTCAAAGTTCAAGCTGTCTTTGAAGTCGGTAACCATCATAACTTTGTTACGGAATGCTGTTTGAGCCCACATTCTCACGGTATTGGCATCACCTAAATAACCGGGGACAACAAGCATACTATAGTTATTCTTTAGGCTTAGACGGTCATAATATTTTTCCAACTCATCTCGTACGGCTAATGTATCTTCAGAGTCATGAGATTCTAATTCTTCTTTATTAACATTCATCAATGTGATGCAGTCAATCTTACCTTGACCTGCATTTGCAAAGAATGAATCAAGTGCACGATATGTAACTTCAAGATTCTTAACCTCTTCGTGAATGTTAAATAAATTGTTTTTTAAGTTTTCTTTAGCTTTTTCGCAATCTTCTTTACATGCGTCAATAATTTCCATTGGATCCTCGCCACCCTTTTCCAAGATGTCAATCCACAATGAAAGTTCTTCTTTTAACTTTTTGCGAGAATCTGCGTAAGCCGAATCAGATAAGAATATGTTTTTTACCGCTTTTTTGCGTGGATCCATATTCTCTACCCCCTTGATGAGACCTTTAAGAATTTGGAATCCACCAAATTTACTTAAACCACTAATACTACCTTGTAATAATTCAGCAGGATTTTCGACTTTGCCTCTCTCTTTTAATTCTAATGATTCAGAGGCTGCTATTTTTTGTTCTTCTGTTGCCATAATATTCTATTTTTATAGTATTTAGCAATTATTCAGCAGCTTCAAGCTCTGAAAGCAATGCCAATAAAGCGTTTTTAAGATTATCTTTTGATTCACTATCTTTGAGAGTACTTCGCAATGTTTTATTCTTTTCCAATTGACGTATAACTGAATTATACACATCAATTTTTGATTTATTGCTACTTAAAAGTTTGCTTTGAGCAATTAATTGTTCATCTTCAAAATCTTTGATGCTTTTGAATGAAAAATCTTCATAAACAGCACCACCTTCTTCGGTTTCAAGTGCAATACCTTCTTTTGATGGTTGATAATGTTCAAAAACCTCTTTCATACTTTTTGCCTTAAATCCTTCTCGGTCTTCATCAGAATTTGGTGCGTCATCGGTAAATTGATCGGCATATAGAGTTCTATTTTGTGGAAACTCGATAATGCCATCTTGAGCATCTACGTCCAAAACCTTGGTAATTACAGTTTTTCTTGCCATAATTGTGTTTTTATTAGTTAATGAATTATTATTTTCTTTGTTGCATGCTTCTTTGGCTGATTTTCCAAAGATTTTTTTGATTATATCAAAAAATCCCATTATGCATCTTTATCATTGGAAATTTCCCAATTGATTGATTTATTTTCTTCATCATATTTCATAATTACTTTATCGCCCGGCTCAATATCGCCCGAAATGATAAGTTTTGATAGTGGACGACGAATTTCTTTACGTATAATGCCAAGTATTGGGCGAGCTCCATAATGTGCATTAAATCCAACTTTTGTTACATACTTACGTGCCGATTCGTCAATCTCAAATTCTATATTTTGTTCATTAAGCGTTTTCAATAGATTTTTAATATGTATATCAAAAATCTTATCAATCATTTCTTCAGTAATTGGCGAGAATGGAACAATCTCGGTCAAACGAGCCAAAAATTCAGGTCGGAATTGACCTTGCATAACCTCCAACATTTGGTCGTGAGTTGGCACCTTATTTTCAGCAAATGAATTAAATATATAATCACTGCCAATATTTGATGTGAATATAATAAGGGCATTAGAAAAATCTCCTACACGACCCAATCGATCATGTAATTTACCTTCATCTAATATTTGTAAGAACAAATCAAATACTGAACGGTGAGCTTTTTCAATTTCATCAAACAATACTACTGAATATGGTTTTTGACGAATTTGATTTACCAATAATCCGCCCTCTTCATAACCAACATATCCCGGAGGTGCTCCATATAATAGTGCAACCGAATGTTCTTCTTTATATTCCGACATGTCAAACCTCAAGATGCTCGTTTCGTCATTAAATAAGAAATCGGCCAATGATTTTGCAAGTTCGGTTTTCCCTGTTCCAGTTGGACCTAAAAAGAAGAAAGACCCCATTGGTTGACCTTTTTTATTAAGCCCTGACCGTGATTCATATATTGCGTCAAGAATACTCTTTATCGCATGGTTTTGACCAACAACTCGCTTATGAAGTATATCTTCGGCATTCGACAATTTTTCGCGTTCTTCTGATTGAATATTGCCCATTGGGATTCCGGTCATCTTTGATACGACATCACGAATCGTATTTTTTTGCAACTGTTCGATTTTCGTGCTTTGATCGTTATCACTTTCAATTTCTCTCAACTCGTTTTCTATTTTAACTGATGCCATAGAACGGTCGAGCAAATCAATCGCAGAAGATGGAAGATTTCGCTCCGACATATATCGTTTCGCCAATCGAACAATCTCAGATGGCACATCTTCTTCTACAGGAATATTATGAAACTCTTCATAAGCCTCACATTTACTTTTAAGAATTTCAATCGCTAATTCCTCTGAAGGCTCATCTATCGTAATTTTCTCAAAATAAGCAATTAACTCTTTATCATTCTCAATGTCCTTAGTATAACCATCTACTGTTGTTGTACAAATAACTTGTATCTGATTCTTTGACAATAGTTTCTTTAATATTGGCAGAATCCCATTTAATACAGATTGTTTATCCTCAACTCGATGGAAATTTTCAATTACCAAAACAGGCTGTGAATCATTGAGAATATTTTTTACAACGTCCTTAAATCGATCCTCTATCTCGCCTTTATAACTTACCCCTTGACTCAATGATATTAAATCAAGTTCATAAAGTTTTAGATTAGACAATGATTGTGGAATTTTTGCATCTCGGATTAATTGAAGAAGAGCTTCAATGAGACTAGTTTTTCCGACACCTGACTCTCCAACTATTAGAATATTTGCTCTATCTTTTCTTGCCAAAACTTCAATAACTGAACGTTTTTCGGCATCAAAACCTATAATTGCAGAATCAGTCAATTCATCTAATAATGGATAATAATATTCATTTGAAGGTTCAAATGAAGCTGAAGAACTTTTTCCTATTTCATTTGGGGTATTTTTAACAGCCAAGCCGGTATCAATTGTGCTCAACACTTTATCAGCTTTCAATGGCATTGTCTTCAACTGCTCAAAAGAATATGCAATACCTGGTGTTAGAAGTGCAGCTAATATACATGCCGGAGTAATTTCTTCTAAACCATATTTTTCAGCTATATTAATTGCTTCTTTTACTACCGCCTTTGTTTCATATGAAAGTTCAGTCCCTTTCATCTTGTATGGCGATTTATCACATTGTTGAATTCGCATATCTGCCCAATCCACCAAATAATAATAGTCTGAATTTAATGTATCTTCTATAAAAGAAAACAATCCGACACTTTTGTGTAACAAGCCTCGCAAAATATGAGCAGGCTCGATTTGAGGACAACTATTATCATTTGCGTATGATTGTGCTATATGCAACAAATCAAAAGACAAATTTGCTAATCGTTCAATGTATTTATCCATATTTTAATTATTAATTTCTTATTTTCTCGATATCACATTTCAATACACTTACACATGCATATCCTATACATTCTAATCGTATAGCAACCACCGGTTTGTCATCTTTAACCAAACTTAAATACCCCTCTAATCCTTTTAATGGACCTCTGCTGATTCTTACGGTCTCTCCTACCTCATAGGATTCGTCGTTAAGCTCAACCCTTGAATCTGCATAATTGAGCATAAATTTTAATTGTTCAATCTGTTCTGGTGGAATAACTGCCGACGCTCTTTGTCCCGGGTAAGTCAATACTTTATATATATAGGAATATGTTCTTAATTGTTTCTCTGTCTTTTCATCAATATTTACAAATACAACCATTGGAATAACTACTCTATCAATGACTTTCTTTCGATCACTCCATTGATGTATTTCCCTCTGCGTAGGAATATAATTTTCAATATTGAGCCTATTTAATTTTTCACCTACCTTTTTTTCAGTACACATTTGAACAAGTACGGCAATCCAACGTTTTGGGTACGCTTCGCGGTCGGTTGTCCCATCGTCAACCGAAATACATCCGTCAAATTCATTGCTATTCGCCATAATTAATCCATTGCAAATAGATAATGAGTTAAGCTAAGTTCTATAAAAGAACTCAATTCAAAGGCAAAGATATAAAAAAAGTATAAATTAAATATATGATTTAATGAAATATTTCAACCAGTTAATGTCATTTAATGTGATTTTATTATCTTTTTTTTACTTAAAAGTTTTATTAAATCAATTAAAACAAACAGCACTTATACTTATTTAGTTTCAAAAAAGAGAAGCTAAATTTCGTATATATTGGAATATTAAACAATTAAGCAATTCTTAAGAGTTCTTTTATAGAACTCTTAAGATATACTATTAATAATCCTTTTATTTGCCTGATCTATTACCGAATTTTCTAACATTGTTAAATAAATTTGCGTCGTTTGCTCTGAAGCATGCCCCATTCCTGCACTGATAACTGATATTGGCACATTATGATTCCGTGCGACCGTTGCCCAACTATGGCGAGAAGTATATGATGTTAATTTGCTTTCACTACCTACTATCTCTGACAGGTTTCTCAGCCATCTATTATAAGTATTCAATGCCATGTGGTATTGATTATAAGCAACAACCTCATCTGCAGAGGTTATTATAGGAAAAACATATAGAGTATTTGATGTTGCATATCGATCTATTATACGCTGGATACTTGGTTCTATTTTTATTGTCAACAATTTTCCTGTTTTACGACGTGCATAACAAATATTACCATTTTGAATATTTGATTTTTTCAAAAAAGCAATATCCACAAATGCCATTCCTCGTGTGCAATAACTAAATATAAATAAATCTCGGGCAAATGCGATTGGGGAACCTATTGGTAAATCTATTTTGTGTATTTTTATAATTGTAGCCTCTGATACTGCTCGTTTTCGTGTATTATCAACACCGGTATAAACTTCCTTAAACGGATATTTTTGAGTTATCAAATGTTGATTTACTGCTTTGTTATAAACTGCTCGTAATATACGCATATAAAACGATATTGAATTTCTCACCAATCCTCGTTGTATCAGAAATGCGTTATATTCAATTATTATTTGCTCTGAGATTTCTGAAAGTGGTATTTTTTTGTCTCCCAAAAATTGAGAAAAACTATGTATCACTTTTTCATAAGCTAATGCAGTTCCCAGCCTATTCATTGTTCTTAAAATATCTATTTGTGCTGATATATAATCTATCAATAATAGTTTTGGGGTGGAAAAACGATCAACAATGTCTAATACCGAATATTCTGCCCCCTTTTCGTCAAAATCATCTATTATTCTCCAAATATTCAATATATCCTCAGTTACCCTCTGTTGAATAGTCAAAAAATTAGGAGTCCCTATTTTTACCATCTCAGCATTAGAATCCCAATCTTCGGGGAAAACATGCAAATTTGTTGTAATATGCCGAATTTTTCTATTGTGTGAAATTTGATAATAAATAACACCGGTTTTACCTTCTACTTTTGAAAATCGTAATTTAACTTTTACTGTAGCCATAATTTGAAAATTAATTTTGTTAATACGATTATATAAACGACGAAATGCTTTTTTACTTAATATTAATAAAACAGATCTATTACCTTATTTGCAACAAGTGGATATTGCAAATAAAGTATTGAGAAGTGTAATTTCATAGAATTTTTCTCGTTAATAGTAATATGGCAAAAAATCAATCTATAAGCATTTTTCAACGGCCGGTGTGGGTGGTGGTGTTCGCTCTCACTGCGGCTATTGCATGGGGGTGGGCGTACCCTTTAATCAAACTCGGATTTTGCGAATGGGGTATCACGCAAGATATGACCGGTAGCAAAATGCTGTTTGCCGGAGTTCGTTTTGCCATTTCGGGGTTAATAATCCTTGCCATTGGCAGAAGTTCTCACAAAAGTTTCAAAATGGCAGCCTCTTGGGATTGGCTTTATCTCATCGCATTTGCCCTACTCAACACCACCCTGCACTACACTTTCTTCTACATCGGTTTGTCGCACAGCGAAGGAGCAAGAGCAGCTATCCTCAACTCATTAGGCACTTTCTTGCTCGTGCTGTTGGCGTGCATGGTATTCAAAAGCGATCAACTCACGCCAAGTAAAATCATAGGGTGTGTAATAGGATTTACCGGCATTCTCACACTAAACATAAGTGGAGGAGATAGTGGTCAATTTACACTCATGGGCGATGGAATGATTATCCTCAACGCTCTTTGCTCGGCTTTTGCCGGATTGATGACTCGTGGATTAGGCCGACGGGTGGATATATTTGTAGGCACCGGCTATAGCCTTGCCATAGGTGGATTATTGCTCATCATTCCCGGGCTCGCATTAGGAGGCACCCTACCCCTCATCACCACTCAAGGGCTGATAATCTTGGGGCTACTCATTGCAATATCCACACTTGGATTTGCACTATATAACAAACTATTGAGTTGCAACCCTGTGGGCAAAGTGGCGATATTCAACTCTCTGATTCCCATTGTAGGTGCAATAACCTCATGCCTATGCCTCGGCGAGCCATTTTACCCGGAATACCTCATCGCCGCCCTCCTTGCCACCACCGGCATTTATGTGATAAATGAGGGAAAGAAGTGATTATGGATCTACAACTTTTACATTTTGCACTTTAAGTTTTATTTGAAATAGAAAATCAAATTATAATTTTATAAACATCTAAATTTTAGTAATTATGAACTTAAAAAATCTAATTTTGGCAATTGCTTTTCTTATTGCCACTGTAGTAGTCTCAATTACAAATACAGATTGTATTTGTTGTCGTGAATATCCTCATTTTTTGACTTGTTTCTTTGGGATAACTATGATTGTAATAATTATTGCTGACTGGGGTTCTTCATTATTAAAACGCTGCAAGCAAGCTAAAGCACAAAAAGAAAAAGAGATTACAGAACTTAAACAAGCCCACAAAATAGCTATCATTGAATTGGAGAGAAAGATAGAAAGTGTAAACAAACACCTGGAGAACTTAAAACAGCAGTTATCCTCTTATGATCACACAAAATATGATGACTTAGAAGGTTTTTTCGAATGGTATAAACTAAAAGTACTTGCTGATAAAGATTACATATCTAAATCTTTTAGTGACGCATTAAAAGATTACGAAGACTTTAAGAAAAAGTTGAAATAAGGCTTAAATATTTGGCAATTAATAATAAATTGCATTATATTTGTATATGATTAATCAAATCGATAACCCTAACTAATAAAACTATTGAAATTATGGAACAAAGTGAAAAAAGTTGGTTAACCACTGTGCTATTATGTTTCTTCTTAGGTGGTTTAGGAATACACAGTTTTTATGCAGGCAAAACAGTTAATGGTATTATTCAATTATTGACATGTGGAGGTTGTGGAGTTTGGACTTTGATTGACTTCATTATGCTTCTAACTAAAAAATACACCGATGGTGAAGGTAAAATAATCAGCGAATAATACTTCAATCGTGAAAAATAAAAAAAGTGGCAAATTAGTCAACTATCTTTTGTGGTTACTAATAATTGCCACTTTTCTTTTGTTCCTAAATTATATCGTTTTTGACTCATTCTATTTTAAGTGTATATTTCGCACATTAACCGGTTTTGATTGCCCCACATGTGGCATGCAACGATCAATAATAGCTCTATTTTCTGGGGAAATTAATAAAGCATTTTGGCATAACCCTTATCTAACACTAATGCTGCCTTATTTCGCAACATTAATTCTCACTTCTTTCTTAAATTGGGATATTGTCCAAAATGCAAAAAAGATATTATCTCACCCAATAACAATTGCAACACTTGTGATTTTGATGATAGCTTGGTGGGTGATTCGCAATCTTTCTTTTTGGAAAGAATTTACCGAAACACAAATAACGAGCATGTAATGGGATTACAAGCTCGTTATTTTTATATTGATAGTAATATTTATTCGACGCCTCTTTAATTCTAATACACTTCAGAGTGTTGATTTGCAATATTTTGACTGATTTTAGTGGCAATTTCAGTCATTTCTTCAACCGACAACGAAGCTTTTTCTTTGAAAAAATTCATGTCGGCTTCCTCGTTAATAGGAATTAGATGAATGTGAGTATGAGGCACTTCCATGCCCATTACTGCTACCCCCACACGTTTGCATGGCAATGCTTGTTTAATAGCTTCAGCTACACGTTTTGCAAACAATTGCAATGCGAGGTAGTCATCATCATTCAAATCAAAGATATAATCCACTTCTTGTTTTGGGATTACAAGCACATGACCGGCAGCAACTGGATTGATGTCGAGAAATGCAAAATGTTTTTCGTCTTCGGCAACTTTGTAGCTTGGAATCTCTCCTGCTACAATTCTACTAAAAATAGTTGGCATTGTGATAATAGGTTTTAATGGTTAATATAATTAGAATGAAATCTCAACAATCTCAAATTTCATCAAGCCTGAAGGAACTTTAATTTCAACCACATCACCAAGTTTATGTCCGAGCAAACCTTGAGCAATGGGAGTGCTTGATGCAATTTTCTTTTCTTTAAGATTAGCTTCGCTATCGGCAACGATAGTATATTCCATTTCCATGTTGTTTACAAGGTTTTTGATTTTCACCTTGTTCATGATTTGAATCTCATCAGTGTTGAGTTTGCTTTCATCGATGATACGAGCGTTAGCCACAAGGTCTTTGAGTTGAGCGATTTTCATCTCCAACAAGCCTTGAGCTTCTTTAGCTGCGTCATACTCTGCATTTTCCGAAAGGTCGCCTTTATCTCTTGCTTCGGCGATTGCACGTGAAACTTCAGGGCGTTTAACCGATTCGAGATATGCAATTTCTTCCATTTTTCGTTTATAACCTTCTTTGGTCATATAAGTGATTGCCATAGTGGTATAGTTTTTTTATGAAGTAAAAAAATAAAGAATCTCACTTTACCGGTGAGACCCCTTTGTTGTCCATTAATGTTATTTTGTACTGCAAAGGTAGTCATAATTATTCAATAATACAATTTTAAGAGGCATTTTGTTGTCTAAAAAAGAGGTATTTAACTAATTATATGAATTTTGTAGCAAAAATATGCCAATGGTCATCAAAATAATCTATGATATGATTGCGATTAAAGGGATATTTTAGTAATTTCGTATTAGGAATAATATCAATCGCATTATTAACGTTGGCACGTATATAAAAAGTAACAAAATCGATATGACAAAAAGAATGCAATGGGAAAAGCTCATCAGCGATAAACGATTTGGGTTGGAACAATATCACAATCCCACTCCCGGGGCAAGAAGTGATTTTCAACGCGACTATGATCGATTGGTATTCTCGTCACCATTTCGCCGATTGCAAAATAAAACACAGGTATTCCCCTTGCCAGGGAGCATATTTGTTCACAATCGATTAACTCATAGTATGGAGGTGTCTTGCGTGGGACGTTCATTGGCAAATGAGGTCAGCAATGCGTTGCAAATAAATTATAAATCTGAGCCCTGGTGTAATAAGTTAAATGACCTGGGCGATATTGTCGCTGCTGCTTGTCTCGCTCACGATTTGGGAAATCCTCCATTTGGGCATTCGGGCGAAAAGGCCATATCGACATTTTTTTCCGAAGGGGAAGGCGTAGGATTGCAAAAAGAGCTATCAAAGGAAGAATGGAACGATTTGATACACTTTGAGGGAAATGCCAACTCTTTGCGATTGCTCATACACCAATTTGAGGGACGTCGTCCCGGTGGTTTTGCCATGACTTATTCTATGCTTGCATCGATCGTAAAATATCCCTACGAGTCAACGTTGGCAGGCAATGCCAATAAATTTGGGTTTTTCATATCGGAAAAAAACGATTTTGAACGCATAGCCAATGAATTGGGAATACTGCCTCGATATGGTTCAAATGGAGAGGTGGCATTCGTGCGACATCCATTAGTGTATATCGTTGAAGCTGCCGACGATATTTGCTATGAAGTGATGGACATTGAAGATGCACATAAACTCAAAATCCTCACTACCGAAGAAGTTACCAACTTATTAATGGGATTCTTTGAAGATAAACGCCGTCAGCACATGATAGAAGTAATGAAAAACGTTGCCGACCCTAATGAAAAAGTATCCTATATGCGTTCATGTGTTATCGGGCGATTGGTTAGTCGCTGTGCCGAGGCATTTGTTGCACACGAAGATGAAATATTGGAAGGTCGTTTCAATGGGTCGTTAATTGATCATATCCCAAGTCTTGAACGTGAAGGTTACAATCGTTGCAACGAAATGTCGTGGGCTAAAATTTACAAAGCCGGTGATGTTGTTGACATTGAGCTTGCCGGGAACCAGATTATCACGTATCTATTGGGAAAATTTATCTATGCCGTAACCAATCCACAGCTTAATTACTCAAAACTATTATTATCAAAAGTTCCACAACAATACGACATTAATGCCCCCACACTATATGGTCGCATTCAAGGTGTCATTGACCATGTTTCGGGAATGACCGACGTATATGCTCTCGATTTATATCGCAAGCTCAATGGCATGAGCCTACCGGCTGTTTAATTCTTGATTTTCTTCTAATAAGATGTTTATATGTGTAGGGCAAGGCAATTAATGCTATTATAGCCGGAATCCACCACCCCATATAAATATATCCCAGTGTGCTTACTGTTGCCGAAACAACAACGAGCAATATCAATCGTATCATTCCATTGCCCAACGACAATCCGTAGCGATAACGATACACAACCCATACATCAATGGTATATATCACATACCACACCAGATAAGCCACTCCCAGTCCTTCCAACCCCCAATATTTATATGCACCAATATTGAGAAGAATACAACTTATGGCACTTAATGTTTCGGTCAACAAATATATCTTACCATCTCCACGTGCCAATATCACAAATGCGATACACCATGAAATAGCCCGGAATATTGTTCCTACTATTGCCCACACTATAAATGGCACAACAACCAAAAATTCCGACGAATAAAGTGTTGTTACTATTATTTCTCCCAATGCAACAAATATAGCTATCACAGGAAATAAAATCCATAGAGCTATTGACATTTCATGCGACACAAACGTCGATGTACGACGTTTCGATACTCCTACTTGAGATAATCGAGGATAATACTCCATTGCGATTGCCGTAAATATCAATCCTACATATTTATTCACTAAAGTAAATCCCGCCTGATAATGCCCTACAACTTCAGTGTCACCAACGTGATTGAGATACGACATAAATAAATATGATGCAAGATTGGTTACAATAGCCGACACAGTGAGATATATGCCGAGAATCATAAACCCCCTACCTCTTTCGACAGTTTCTTTTATTGTAACACTTGGCGAAGGCTTTGCAACTGAGACTCTTTGCAACAAAACCGCAATCGTAGTAGCCAATGAAAACACCACCAATGCCGGCAACACACTATCGATTCCCCAATAATAAAACATGGGAATAGAAATAACAACACCCACTACTACCCCACTCACCGATGCTCGTGCCAATCGGCGTAATTGTTGTGTGCCTTGCAACACCGCCAGCTCCCCATTCTGCACCGACGACAGCAATATTATAATAGCAATAATCATAAATGCTACCGTGTGATTCCCATCGCCAAAAGTAAATTCGCTCAAAAGTGGAGATATAAGAACTGTTACAAGCAAACCTATCAAACCTAATATCCACGCCCAGCGTCGCACCACTACTACGGTTCGCGATGTTTCGGTTTCTGTCGCAGATGCAATATCTCGCACTGCACTATTTCTCATTCCGAGGTTAAATATCACGCTCAACAATTCTATTGCCGAATTATACAAGCCAAACAATCCCACTCCGGCTGCTCCAATCCAAATGGCAATCAACTTTGTGCGTAGAATTGAGCAAATGATGTTAATCATCTGCACTCCTCCAAAAATTCCGAGAGCTTTTAATGCTCCTTGAGTGAGATTGCTACGTGAGAGTTTTGCCATTTAGTTTTATCTTAACCAATGTTGAGGATTAAGTTTTTCGGTTTCTTTTCTCAGCTCAAAGTGAAGTATGCGACGATTGTCGTCATCAGGATCGGCATATACGCTACCAATCTTTTGCTTTGCTTTAACCTCATCGCCAGGTCTAACGTTAAGCGATGAGATATTACCATAAACAGTGATATACTCGCCATGACGCACCATCACAATTGTATTAAAACCCGGTTGCTGGAAAATCGCCGAAACAACTCCATCAAACACTGCTCGTGCCTCATTATTTGATAATAATTCTATATCGATGCCATTGTTATTTATCTCTACATATTGCAATTGAGGGTGCTTGTGGCGACCAAATTTCCCCACTATATTATAGCTGCCTCCAACCGGAAATGGTAATCTTCCTTTATTTTCCTCAAATTTACCCGATAAGGCAATTAAAGCATCAGTTTCAACATCGATAGCCGGCTTCGACTCTTGTTTCTTAGCCATATCCTTTTCACTTTCTTGAGGTGGTGTTTCGGTTTTACCTTTATTTTGCTCGGCTTCTTTCTTACGTTTTTCGGCAAGAGCTCGTTCTTGTTCTTTTTTGCGACGCTCTTCCTCTTTGCGTTTCTTTTCGGCTTCGGCACGACGACGTTTTTCCTCGGCCTGTTGTTTTGCGATTAATTTGTTGAGTTGGTCGTCAAGTTGCTTAGCTTCCTTTTGCTTCGCTTTCATATAAGCCTCCAGACTGCTCCGTTCTTTTTTCAAATCGGCAACCACTTGCGATTGCTTTGCCTCGTTCTGCCTCAACGATTGTTGGGCAACCATAATTTTCTTCAACGACTCAGTGCGTGCTGTTTGCAATTCGGTAAAACCTGTTTTCACCTCATTAATCGCAACAATAGCACTTTTTATCTCATCATTTTTAGCATTTTGCCACGATGAAAATTGTTGCAAATAACGCACTCGGCGATAAGCATCGGCAAATGACTTTGACGAGAACAAAAACGCCAATCTACTCGTTGAATGTCGTGAGGCTCGCACCGAACGTAACACATCTTTATAATTATTGCGAAGCACTTTCAATTTACATTCCAAGATATTAATCGAATCGTTTAGCTTCACTATCGACGTATCAATTGAATCGATTGAAACTTTTAAGTCGCTGAGTTCTTGAGAGTTTTTACTAATTTCAGCCGACAATTTCTCCAATAAATTAAGTTGTGCTCGTGTTTTTTTCTTGTTTGAATCAATCTTGCGAGCCGTTTCCTTAATCTCTTTTTTGGTGCGTTGCTGTTCTTGTTTTATGCTACGTTGTGATTTATCGGCGAAAACTGCTCCCACCGACAGACACATCAATAATATGATTAACAGACGTTTCATTAATCAATTACATTGCTTTTAACAAATCCGACGCCGAAATGCGTTTATACCCCTTAGGCGTCTTCCATTTTGCTGTTGCTCCGGTATTCCATTTCGCTCCGCTAAGATTCCATCGCAAATCGGCATCGATGGGCATATTTTTCAACGTCGTTGAAAGATTAATTCCTTTCGACACATATCCGGCAACTGTATTGACAGGTGGATTTTGATATTTACATTCCACCGGTTTCTTTCCTTCAATATCAACCTTTGTCATTGCCAACGCATTTGAGCTGAGGTCAAAGAAAAACGAATAAATCACATTCTTAAGATTTTGGTTGGGGATTACCGACCATAACTCAGTTGTTGAATTAAGTGTCAACTTCTTTTTCATATCACTCGACAACGTTCCTTTTCCCAACATAAATGCACGTCCCAACAACAAGTCTTGAATATTTCCAATCGTAACCGGATAATTCGCAAGAAGTTGGGAGGTTTCTTCGGCAACATATATTTTATTTAGCTTATAAGAGGCAAAAATCGAATCAGGAGTAATATAAATGTTTGCAGCCTCAAAGCCCAACACTCTGATTGAAATATACACACACTCATCTTTTACCATTGTAGCACGCCCCGACACAGAAAACTCTTTGGGCTGGTGTAACGACAAATCTACCGGCATCACAACATCGTGCCAATCTTTATATGACGATATCGCACTATCAAAGCGTTGCGACAACATGTTCGCACCCTCTTTGCCAAGGTCGCCTATTTCGGTAGATGTTGACGACATTGCGTTTTTTGACGATTTACAGCCCACCATCATCAACATCAAGCACACACTCAATATTCCTAAAACTTTTCTCATCGCATAGATTAGTTTATTCGTAGAAGTAAGTTTTATGTTTAACTTTTTTCTTCAGTAGCTCATTCTCAGGCTCAAGTTTCAGAGCTTCTTTCCAATATTCAAGAGCCTTTTGTGGGTCGCCACTCATGAAATATATATCTCCGGCATGGTGATTCAACTCCGCCGACGGTTTTTCGCTATATTTTAGAGCAGTCTCGATATACTTGCGTGCCATGTCATAATTTTTCTTCTTGAAGAAAATCCAAGCATAAGTATCGAGCGAATTTACATTCTCCGGTTCAGCAACAACCGTGCGAGCACTCATGCGTTCAGCTCGATCTAAATCAATCCCTTTTTCCGACAAATAATAGGCATAATTATTAAGAGCCAACATATTGTCGGGATTCACTTCAATAGCTTTGCCATAATACACAAACGCACTATCGCTCATGGCATTTTTGTAGTAGCTATCAGCCATTGAGCATAAAATATCTGATTTCAATTCATGATTATAATCCGATAATGGAAGGGCTTTATAAAAACACTCCATCGCCTTTTCCGGTTCTTCGATCACCGAATATATCAACCCTGATTGATAGATAAGCATTGGCGATTGGGGGAAATAATGCAACGCTCGTTCAATAGCATCAACTTTGAGTTTTCGATTGTCAGTGTTGGCACTCAACGCAATTAACTGCGACCACACTTGTTCGCTCGATGGGTCGATGTCGAGAGCATACGACAACTGCTCAGCCGCACGTGGGAAATCCTTTATGGTAGCCAAATAAGCACCATAAAGCTCATGTATTTTATATTGATGAGGGTGCTGTTCTTGAAGCACCATCAACAGCTCTTCAATACGTGTCTGCTGTGTAGAATCGGAATATAACGCACGTATATAGCCGGTTAACAATTGTAATTTTGCTTCAAGGTCAAGTTCATCGTGCTTCAACACATTAAAAACAGCCTGGTCGTATGCAACACTATCCCCTATCTCTTTATAGAAATTGGCACGTTCAAAAAATGCTTTTCCATTCGACGGGTCGAGAGTGCATGCCTTATTGAGATACTCTAATGCTTTCTCATCATCGCCAAGGTAATTATATATCTCTCCGGCAAAAACATTGAAATCAGAGTTGTTTGGCGACGATTCAAGCAACAATGTCAACTCTCTGACAATATTGGCAGTATCTTTGATTGCCGAATAAGCCCTGATTTTTCGCGATGTGATACCTGCATCTTTTCCCTCGGCAACCTCTATACGATTATACGTGGCAACTGCTTTTGCTATTTCTGCCGAATCAATCGATGCTGAAAGAGCATCGGCATAACGCAACGTAATGTCAACATTTTCGGTAAAAATAGAATCAAGCACTCTCCACACTCTCACCGACTCATCACGCCAACCGATTTTATCGGTTATCATACCATATTTTATGCTCGAATAATAATCCTCGGGGTGAGAGTCGAAATGCCTCCGCGATAGAGCATGAGCCTTAAAAAATTCGACAGAATCGTTTTGATTCAAAATCATATCCATCATACCCTTTTCAAACCCTACACTTGTATCGGTTGTGTCGAGTTCATAGGCACGATTCAACAGTGAATAATAACTACCCACATTATCCTGCTCATAATGTTTGGTCGCTTCAAGGAATATATATGCAGCTTTGCGTTTATCCACATCTTTATCCCAATTAGTAGCTCCACAAACATCGATTGTCATTGTTACTGCAATGACAACCAATAGAAAACGAAATATATTATTTAACAACTTTTTCACTATCGTTTTTACCCCTCCCTACGATGCGGCACACCCCTACTAATTTACACCGGTATGCCCAAAGCCACCGGCACCACGTTCTGAATCGTCAAGCGATTCCACTTCGCACCAGTTTACCGATGAATAGTTGGTTACAACCATTTGGCAAATGCGTTCGCCATGATTAACAACAAATGGTTCGTTTGATAAGTTTATCAAAATCACGCCTATTTCACCGCGATAATCGGCATCAATGGTTCCCGGAGTATTCACAAGTGAAATGCCATATTTGATTGCCAACCCACTGCGAGGACGTATTTGGCACTCATAGCCTTGAGGCAATTGAATATAAATTCCGGTAGGAATCAACGCACGTTCAAGAGGTTTAAGAGTGATAGGCTCTGATAGGTTGGCTCGCAAATCCATTCCTGCCGATGATGGTGTGCTATATGATGGAAGTGGATTTGATGAACGATTTATGATTTTGACTTTTACTGTATCCATTTTGCTTGAAATTTAGGTTTTAGAATATTATGCGAAAATAGCAAAAATAATTCACAATACATAATTCTAATTGTGCATTTTTAACCGGCAATTTACACATAAATCATTTTGTGCGTCATGCCTCCGTCGATAACCATATTCTCACCATTGATAAAATCATTTTCAGGCATGGCAAGAAACACACACATTCTGGCAACATCTTCGGCATTACCCACTCTACGCGATGGGTGTTGAAGATGGTCGGCATCGGTCAATGCAGGATATTCAGCATTTTCAATCCACCCCGGCGAAATGCAATTGACCGTAATACCAAGTGGTGCCAACGACATCATAAGCGAATGCGTCAATGAGGCAACTCCACCCTTCGATGCCGCATATCCTTCAGTCCCGGCTTCACTTTGCAAATAGCGAGTAGAACAAATATTGATAATGCGACCATAGGTAGCTACACCCACATTCTTAGTGCGATGAATTGCCAATCGCCGTGATGTTACAAATACCGGACGAAGATTCGTTGCCAACACATTGTCGAAATCCTCGATTTTCGACTCTACAAGAGGCACAAAACCTCCCACCCCAACATTATTGACAATCACATCTATATCACCCCACGCATCAAGCAACCGAGCCAAACACGCTTCCAAAGCATCAACATCACGCACATCTACCGGATAAAACTGAGCCCCGGTAGCTTGAGCCGTTGCATTACCGGCTTTTGTATCGATGTCGCAAAATGCCACTCTACAATCAGCCTTGCGAAATGCCGCAACAATTGCCCTACCTATTCCCGAAGCACCGCCGGTAATAAACACCCTACGTGATGGAAATTTCACATTGATAGTGCCAGGTTTTGACATTGTTGACAAACGTTTTGTTTTTGACCCTACACTCTTTCCCGAGCGATAGTCCTCCATCTTTCGTTCCAAATAATTATCAGCCATAATATGCAAAGATAGTGCAAGCCGAGAGCAAATGCAAATTAAGCTTGCTTAAATTTCTTTGCCGAGGCGAAGCCTATCTAAGACGAAGTCAACGTTGGTGCAAGCCGAGAGCAAATGCAAATTAAGCTTGCTTAAATTTCTTTTGCCGAGGCGAAACCTATCTAAGACGAAGTCAACGTGCGAAGCACATGAAAGCGAAGCGTCTATAATAACCGGGGAGTTGAGCGAAGCGATACCCCCGGAAAGGGAATAATCATCTTCCTCACCAAGCCGTCCGGAGGACGGGAAACAACAAGAACTCTCAACCGCATACATTCAGCAACTGAGCCTAAAAGGAAAGAGTCCGGTGCAATACCGAACTCTTTACCATTAAAATTTTTATTTAAGCATTGATTACTTCTTAACAATCTTCACAGGAGCTTGGTTATTAACTTTCACAAAGTAGAAGCCTGTTGCAAGGTCTTCGATATTTACTATTGTGCGAGTTTCGCCATTTGCCTCGATATTCATCACTTCAACACCCGATTCATTGTAGATCACGATTGAATTGATAGCTTCGGCAGCTTTCACTGTGATTTCGGTAGTAGCAGGAATAGGATAGATTTCCAACGATGATGTATTATCTTCACCTATTACCTCAACTCCGGTTGGTATTAATTCATCGGGACTAGCATTTGCTTCACGATCTTTGTCAATATAAGTGTTTCGGGCTGCATAATGAGCTACAACATAGAATGTCCAGTTGTGCGGCTCATCGGTAATAACAACTTCATCACCGTTTGAAGCTGTAGCCACACCGCTTGAGAGTGATCCTGCCGGTACTCTAAAGTGCCATGTCAACACGCTATTTTGACGAGATTGTCCGGCGATACCAAATGCATCTCCTTCTTTGTGATAATAAGGAGCCTTGCTATTCTCAAAGTCATATGTGCCGGGGATAACGCTTGTGGGGATAACCTTGCCATCAGCATCACGGTCAAGAATAGCTTGTTCAATGCCGTTTACTACCTCCATTCCATTATGCAAATGGAAATCGGTGATGTCAATCATATCTTTCTTATTGTTCACCAACGCTTTTACTGTGTAGTACGAAACAGGTTCGTCACAATCAGGCTTGTCAAAGTTGATTTCCACGCGATAATTATCCACTTGTTTTTGTTCTACAACCCATTGGCCATCTTTCTCAACCCATTCATCGATAGTTTGGTTGGCTTGTTTGAATGCGAAAGCAACAAGATTTTGAACAGGTTCAGCAGGGTAGTCATTGTTGTCAATCGCAAGGTTAAATACCGATTGTTGTGTTGAACCTGTTGCGAATTGATAGTTTACAGCTACACGGGCAGTATAATTATTAAATGCGATAGAGTCGGTTTTAGTATCCATCAATTCGGTAGAGATACTATAAGATGTAACAGGCTTACCTTCGGCATCATATTGCTCAGGAACTTCTGTTTCATAAATTTTCTTACCATTTGGATCTATCAATTGATAAGTATATGACTTAATCCACACACGAGAGTTTTCGGGATTAGCTTCACCAAATCCGCTCGGACGGTTCCAAGTAGAAATACCATTGAAGTGTGTAATTTCGGTTGGGTTGGTAGCATTATCATATACTGTTGCGATGTCTAACGTTGGATAAACTACCGGCAATTGATTGTCGGGCACCAAACGATATTTTGCGAAACGCACACCGGGAACATATTGATAGATATATACACATTCTTCATTTTCACCACTCACACTTTCGTATGTGCCAGTTTCGGCATGGAACCAGTTACCATTGGCGTTTGTGGCAATATTAGTGTTTTGAGTTTCTTGCTTGTATTGAGCAACAGGCATAGGTGGTGAAAGTTTCGAATCGGCAACATCTTCATCAACTGCATCTTTAATTCCTCGAGTTACGATAAAGTCTCCTTGGTTTCTTGAATACATACATGCCGGGGTAATCAAGAATGTTTCACCGTCGTTCACTTCGGTAGTGAGAGGATTGTCAAATGCTACGATTGATGTACCACCTGAGTTGTTGATACGGCTATCAGTATTAAAGATTGCGTGCCATTCATGCTTATGCTCTTCACCTTCATGACCTTCTTCCACTCCATGGATACCAAAGTAACCGTTTGAACGAATCTGAGCCATCCATGCTTCACGACCGGCAATCTTGAATCCATAGTTTTCTGATCCGGTAGCAATAGTATGTGTTTCAGTTTTGCCTGTATATTGATTTTCTTCGGTATAACTGCTTGGGAATTCCATCACTTCATGGCTATCGTAAACACCGTTAACGATTTTCACTTTGAAGATTGTGCGAGTCCATGATGGAGAGAGTAGAAGATATCCACCTTCGGCACTCATTACGTCGCCAGACATGTGATAGTAATCGCTTCGACCTGCTACTTGTCCGTAACTTTTGCCACTGGTAAACACCATATCATCAATAAATTTATCATTATCGAGCCACAATGCTTGTAGGTCAACAATTGTAGGAGTAGTTGAATATGTTCCGTCGTCATTGCGTGTATAAAGAGCCCCTTCAGTTATGCGACGACCAAAGCCATCGTGCAAGCCGGCAACTTGAGTAGGATTGCCATCTGATGGAGTAGTGGCAGCCAATTTGGTGATATTGTTGTTGCGAACAAAGATTGTTCCTTTGTCGTCCATGGCAATACCTAAGTTCTCAAATGCATCGTTGGTAATAATTTTGCCTTTCATGCCTTCTCGCACATCAATTTCATTAGTGGCGTTAAACACAATTACACCTCCTGTTGCATTTGCATCGTCAGATTTCATATCATCACGCACCGAATCGTCAATACCATTGGCTTTGTCTTGGTCTTTTTGACAAAGTGCATCTGAGCGTTCTGCAATATACCAACTGCCATTATAGAATTGTCCTTGACGATAATAGTCGTGATTTGTGAAGTAAGTAGGCATACTACCTAATGCTGGGTTAATGGGCACATTATATACATCTTGAAGAATATAACCTGCCAATGCCCAGTCGCGATAAGAAACTGTTACAGTCTTTCCTTCGCTCATGCGTTTAGCATTGTCGTAGGTGCTGCTATAAACAGCTTCTACTGTATAAACATAATTGTGACTCTCTTCTAATTTAGGCAAGTCATCATCGATAAAGTTTAATTGAGTGATGCCACTTTCAAGCAATATACCATCGCGATATACATTGAATGAGTAATGTTTCGATGCCACCTTAGAGAGTGATGGCATCTTGAAGAAGATTTGTGCGATTGAATAACCATCATAACTACGTGTTTCAGTGATGACAGGAGCCCAAAGCACTGTTTGCACTTCGGTTGTTGTTACGCTCAATCCAAGAGATTCATCTTCGGCAACACCGGCAAAGTAAGGCACCACTAAATAAGTGTGGTTAGCATTTACGTTTTTGTCGGTATATGTGAGTGCAGGAGCAGCTACTGTTGCAATAAGTGCTCCATCTCGATAAACCTTGTAGCTTGTAGGAGTAGCTTCTTCAGGGGCTTCCCATGTCAATACCACATCTTGACGAGTACCCTCATCGGTTGCAACTGTGGTATATTCATAATCAAGTGATTGAATCGCTCCTGTTATGGTATAAACAGGGCTTGAGGTTACGCGATAAACTGTTACACCATGATTAGGAGAATAGCAATATATATCGGCAGTGTTTTCATCTACATTCACGGCACGAACCAATGAGCCATACGCAGAAACTCCGGAAACTGTACTGTTTCCATCGGCAGAAGTTAATCCTTCAAATGGCATGTATGTTGCGTCACCATTTCCTGCAGTGGTCAAGTTCTTAATCTCAATACCAATACTCTTGAGTTCTCCACCATCATTCTTTACGTGGAAAGTGTTTCCATGCAACATAAACATATCGGAATTCATATTGCTCTTGGCAGTTGCACTGATTGACAAGTTCTCAATCATGCTTGAAGTGACTTCCCCTCCACCTTCTGGTAGGGTAATGATTGCACAAGAATTTCCCCAAGAATGGTAATACAATCGACCATCTTCAAGAGGGCGAATCGCAACTTGAGTATTTATGGTGAGAGGGATAGTCCAGGTAGTTACTTCGGTTGGAGTGGGGACTCCTGATTTATTTTCAATCTTTAATCTTTTAATTGAACCTGTACCATTTGGAACAAACCAGATATAGCCAGTCCCACTATATACATCTCCTGTTGCTGCCATAAAGTCAAAACGACCTCCGGGAAGATAATCTCCCGATAAGGTAATTTCCTTTTTACTTGCATTGCTTGTCGCACCTGCCGGATATACCGAGAATTGAGTTGCTGTAGAACCGGGACCGGAACCTGTTTTTGCTATAATATTTCCGGAATCATCATTATCCATCGCATATCCCCATTTATAGCTGGCAAATCCTGTATCAAAGTTGGGCCACGAAGCTGGATTTGAACCTAAACTTTGGCTCACGTATGACATTGTACCATATGATTCAGGTGCTGCAACATACATCATATTATTTGACACTGCAATACTTTTACCTGCCGGAGCAGCTGCTGTTCCTAATGTACCACGCACTTCCCAACGTTTTGAAGTTGTGAATGTATAGCCTGTTGGGGCGAGGGATTTGATATCTTCAGAGAGAGCTGCATCGCCGGCAATGCCACTGTAGATAGGTGTTACCTTAAATGTGTAAGTACCTAATGGCAAATTGCTATATACATAGGACAAATTGGTAGTTTCAACGGCTGTTGACCATGATGAGCCACCATCGCTTGAGTAGCACACTTGGTATTTGTCGGGAGTAACATCTGCGGCAGGTGCAGTCCACGAAACTTCCACACTGTTACCTGTATTATTGTAGTATGCAACGTTTACGGTTGAAACAGGAGTTGTAACACCATAAACGGTTGCACTTACTGTTTCATCCACACCCCACGACATTGAATAGTATGGAGCTACCTTGAATATGTATTGACCAGGTGCAAGATCGGTTAATGTTTTTGTCTTATCGGTAGTTTCTATAGCTGTTGACCAAGTAGAACCACCATCAGTAGAATAACTTACAGCATATTTTGATGGAGTGCCTTCTCCACTTGGAGCATTCCAATTCACAATCGCACTATAAGGCATACCACTACCGGTTTGCACTTGCATATTAGTTACCGGGTCGGTGTAATTAGTAACAGTTACACTATTTGTTTCAGTAGCAGCACCCCATGTACTTGAGCCACCGAAGTAAGCACGAACCTTAAATTTATATGTAGCATCAGCTTGATTTGAGTATGTTTTAGATGTAGCTGTTAGTTCTTCTTCTGCCGAATAAGCTCCGCCATTGATAGAATAACTTATGGCATATTTTGTAGCTTTACCTTGCGATGGTGCACCCCATGAAACTTTAATTTCATTTGCAGTGCCACTTACAATCTCTGCTTTTAAGTTTGAAACCGGAGCTGTGATTGCCGAAGCAGTGATTATATAAGAAGAGCAACCTGAACCTTGCACATAAGCGAAGATTTCAACTTTGTCCTCTGAATGTTTATGTGTTTGAATAAATGAACCTGTATTGTGTCCATTACCAAGTGAAGGACCATTTGAATACTTGCCGGGTAAGTGGTCAATAGTTGCAATTTTAGTTGGGTTAGTGTAGCTATCGGTAATATCTAAAATTTCAAATTCTGAATAGCGGTTTTTTGCTAGACCATCTACACCAACTCTACGAGTATTGCGACATAATAGTTTACGGCCTCGCATTGTAAAAATGTGAGCACCAAGACTATTGAATTCTTCGTTTGCAGTACTTGGAATCTCATTTACAGATGTTACTGTTCCAGCGGAAGCATTTAATGTTACGTCATAAATTCCCACACCACGCACTATTAATATACCTTTTAATGCGGTTTCAGATGACGTGTCATAGAAATGAAGGTAGTTGTCATTACCACCACCTGATACAATGCCAGTATTGAATGATTTCTTTCCCGATACGGTTGGGACACCATTCACATTACTAATTACTAAACAAGTGATATCTGTACTTGTTCCTGTTTGAGCAAACCAAATATATCCATTGCCATGACGAATATTACCAGTAGCATCAAGATAAAGAGTAACTTTTTCGGCGGTGTACCCATTCATCTCAACGCCAGAACCATTTAGGAATACACCATTATTATCAGTATGGTTGATTGGACCTTCTCTGACGCAAAATTTAGAAGCCGGACTGGTTGTTACGGTTTGTGTTGGACCAGCTGAACCTGCCGAGTGTGTAACATAGTTGCCTGCATCGTCAAATGCATTTGCTGCACCTGTTGAAGTCCAACCAAGGTTGACCAGTGTGTTGCCTGATGAAGTTAAACGATATGTTGAAACATAACCAAAAGCTTTATCAGTTTCTGATAGAGTATAAGGTACCCCATCTTTTGAAATTGCCAACTGACGAGAGTTGTCATTAGGAGTAGTAAATTCTGTAGTCCAGTTTTTAGTGGGAGTGTTGATTTTGTAATCGCTTGCTGCAGCGTTGGCAATTGGAATTGCCGTAACCATTGCCATACAAACGGCAAAAAGGTGTAAAAGTTTTTTCTTCATAATAAATATGGTTTAGTTATTATTAATTTCTTATTTGATTTGTATATAGACAATTATCCATATTAATTGAGCAAATATAAGAATTAATTAGCACAACTACAAATTTATTATATAAAAAAATCAAAATGAGGCATTTTTAGACACAAGAACATAAAAACAAAAGGGCTAACGCATGGGGGTTCAAAGACATAACAAAAGGGCTGACGCGTGAAAAATCTTTTGTTCTTATGTGCTTATGTCTTTTTCTTATTCAAAAAAATTGCAAAGTCGTTAGGAAAATACTATATTTGCCACAAAAAAGTCGCTTAGAAAAGTCGCACATAACACCAAAATGTGGCTTGAAAAAGTCGTCCCATAGCAGAACAACCATAAAATCAGACATATATGCTCAAACGCAAAATTGAACAACAGTTTATAGAATGGAAAAATACCAAGTCGCATAATCCACTTATCGTAAAGGGGTGCCGACAATGTGGTAAAACATTTTCGGTTCTTGATTTTGCAAACAAGAACTATAAAAATGTGGTATATGTGAATTTTTTTGAGAATCCATTATATTCAACCGTTTTTGATGGAGCTCTTAATGTAGATGACATTGTGATGTATTTAACGGCATTAATGGGTGATAAAATTAAATTTGAACCACATGATACATGTTTGATTTTAGACGAAATCCAAGAATATCCCAAAGCAAGAGCTGCTCTTAAGTTTTTTAAGTTAGATGGTAGATATGATGTTATATGCACCGGCTCATTATTGGGCATTAGTGGCTATAAAGAGCAACCGGTATCAATTCCGGTAGGATATGAAACAATTATTACGATGTATCCACTGGATTTTGAAGAGTTTTTATGGGCAAATGGGATTACTCCGAAGATTGTCGAGGAGCTAAAAAACTGCATAACTACAATATCTAAGGTACCTGACGTTTTACATAATCGCATGAGAGACCTGCTTTTGCAATATGTGGTAGTAGGAGGCATGCCGGCAGTAGTAACCGAATTTGTCAATTCAAAGATGATAAATAACGTAACACGAATGCAACGTGACATCATCAATGGCTATCGCGACGACATGATAAAGTATGCCTCAGCAAGTGATAAAGCGAGAATCAGAGAATGTTTTGATTCTATACCCAAGCAGTTAGCAAAAGAGAACAAAAAGTTTCAATATTCAGTCATAAAAAAGAAAGGTACTGCATCAATGTATGCAGGTTCTTTACAATGGATTGAAGATGCCGGGATAATAAATCGTTGTTATAATTTAAGCATAACCGAACTGCCATTAGATGGCAATGCGATAGACGGAATTTTTAAGGTATATATGGCTGATATAGGGCTTTTTATCAGTATGCTTGAAGATGGAACAAGTTATGATATTTTGAATGGCTCATTGTTGGGTTATAAAGGAGCTATATTTGAAAACTTGATAGCAGATTTTCTAACTAAAAATAGTAGAAAATTATATTATTTTCATAAAGAGTCGGGACTTGAAGTGGATTTTGTCATTAGATTGAATGGTAACTGCACATTATTGGAATGTAAAGCGACATCGGGGAATGCCAAAAGCACTAAAACAATCTTGAATCACCCTGAAAAATATCATGTATATCACGCAATAAAATTAGGCAATTATAATGTTGGATTTGCTAATAACATCTTAACTCTGCCTCTATATATGGGCTTCCTACTTCATGATGACGCATTTTCTGTTCCTGTTTTTAGACAGAATGACAGAATGAACATAATATATTAAGACACAAGAACATAAGAACAAAAGGGCTGACGCGTGGGGTAGGCATTGCCGAAGGTAATGTTTCTCGATAGCCGGGTATAGCCACGAAGTGGTTATGCCCGGGAAAGGATAAGAATGAATGTGATTCTGGAAGAATCTTTAATTGTCACAAATAACGAATCTTCCAGATTCCAATCTGCTTCAATCACATTCCGGGAATAACCACTTCGTGGCTATTCCCGGCTACGCAAAAAATCAATCCTCCGGATTGCCCCCTTATCCGTAGGTTTATCAATCGTTAGAGTCCTTAGAGACGAACCCCTAAAACAGGTGGGCACTGGGCTGACGCATAATTTAGACAAAAATATAAACATAATTTGTGTCATTCTGAAAAATTATGTCTTTCTGTTCTTAGATTTTTGAACAGAGGGTTACTTTAGATTTCCTTTTCCTTCTCGGAGAATTTCGGGGGCAGAACTATCAATACAATCAACAATAGTCGAGGGTATTAATTCGCCATAACCACCATCGATAACGATGTCCACATCGTTTTCATATTTCATCGCTATTGCCTGAGGATTACAACCATCTTCGGGGTCATCGTTCCACTCTATCGAGGTGGTAAGAATGGGATTTCCTAATCGTGAGGCTATTTCACACGTAATTGCATTGTCGGGAACGCGAACACCCACCGTTTTACGCCCCTTAAACACTTTTGGCAAGGTGGAAGCCACCGGCAGAATAAACGTAAATGCCCCAGGCAGATTTTCACGCAAAAGCTGAAAGGCCCGATTGTCGATGCGGGCATATTGCGAAGCTTGAGAAATATCGCTACACACGATTGAGAGGTTGGTGCGTTGAGGATTGATTCCTTTGATTTTACATATACGCTCAATTGCGTTGTTTTTAAGAGCATCACACCCTATGGCATAAAGCGTGTCGGTGGGATATATAACTATTCCGCCATCTCGCAGAGTATCAATAACTTCGTCCATAAAACGATCATTGATGTTTGATGTGTACATTTTTAAGATTTTCATGGATATTAGGTTTTATTGATTATTGGGCTGAGATAATTTCAATGTTAATATCGGAGGCATGAGCATGGCGAGTGAGCAAATCTGTAGCAAGATCAATCGTTTCTTGCACCGACATTTCCTCTCCATATATATTGATACACATTAGCAATCGGCAAGTGTCGGTAGTTAATTTAGTGCGTTCTTCATCGCTCGTGGGAGTTCCTATCCCTCCCACAGCATCACGATAGATGGGTAGCGATGCAATATTGAGCAATCCACGACCAATTGCTTCAAACTGCTCTCCCTCACGTCCGACACCCAAGCACAATGTGTCGCCACTGATTTTATCGGCATCAAAACCACCTATCGAATAACCGGTACGCACCGAGAGCAAATTAATCAAGTCAATCATCGTCAATGTGCGATAAAGTTCCATTCCTTTCACCAATCGACGACAAAGAGCCTCACTCGAGGGACGATAACGATTAGGTTCCTTCCCTAAAGCCTTGTATGCTTGACGAGTAGCAGCAACACCGGGGCGCTTGTTAATCATGGGCATATCATACGCAACTCGCACCCACTCTCCCACTGCAAGCAATTCTTGCCACAAAGCATCAGATGTTGCACCGTTTTCAACCGTTGCCTCAATCTTAATCACTTTGAATCGTGGAGCTACCGACAATATTTCTGAATCAAATATAACTCTCATTTTCAACAAAGTAACAACTAATTATTCTTTGTATTTGCAAAAATAATAAATAACTCCTTATCAAGCAAAAAAAAGAGACGTCATCACGACGTCTCTTTTCCTTTAAACCTTTATCTTAATCTAATACTATGAAAAACACACATGCAAATGTAAGTACTATTTTTGAATTAGCAACAATAATTACTCTAAACACTACTAATTTTAAGATTTTTTAATAAACTCAAAAGCTACGCAATCTCCAATATATCGATTTTCTTTCATCACCTTACCCCTTCGGGGTACTCCTCTTGAATCAAGAGGAGAGCTTTCCCATACAATAGTCCTTTATGTCGTTTCTGCCATTCTATCTAATTTCAAGAACGGAAGTTGTGGATTTTTAGCCTTACTACTATTCATTTTTGGAATATTTTACCAACCAAAACATCGCTTAGATTGTTTATTTGCAACTTCGGACATATATTTTTGGCAATTAATCAATAAATTCGTACCTTTGCAAGTCTTAAAATTAATAATGTATATATACGTAAAGAAATATCATTATAATTCCTATATAAATAGATTACAAAATTATGAGTAAAGAAAAGAAATTCTTGACCTGTGATGGTAATCAAGCTGCAGCACATATTTCGTATATGTTCTCAGAGGTAGCAGCAATCTACCCCATCACACCCTCGTCAACCATGGCTGAGTATGTTGACGAATGGGCAGCCGCAGGACGTAAAAACATCTTTGGAGAAACCGTCCTTGTACAGGAAATGCAATCAGAAGGTGGTGCAGCAGGTGCTGTTCACGGCTCACTCCAAGCCGGAGCCTTGACCTCAACCTACACTGCTTCACAAGGTCTTCTCCTTATGATTCCTAATATGTATAAAATTGCAGGTGAATTGCTCCCTTGCGTGTTCCACGTATCGGCTCGTACACTTGCATCTCATGCATTGAGTATCTTTGGTGACCACCAAGACGTAATGTCGGTGCGTCAAACAGGTTTCGCAATGCTTGCAGAAGGTTCTGTTCAAGAAGTAATGGACCTTTCGGGTGTTGCTCACTTGGCTACTATCAAATCACGCGTTCCTTTCGTGAACTTCTTTGATGGTTTCCGTACTTCACACGAAATTCAAAAAATCGAAATGCTCGAAAACGAAGACCTCGCTCCTCTTGTAGATCAAGAAGCTCTTGCCGACTTCCGTGCTCGTGCATTGAATCCAGAAGCTCCTGTGGCTCGTGGTATGGCTGAAAACGGCGACGTATTCTTCCAACACCGTGAAGCTTGCAACAAATACTACGAAGCAGTTCCTGAAATCGTTGAAGAATACATGAACAAGATTTCAGAAATCACTGGTCGTAAATCTGGCTTGTTTAACTACTATGGTGCTGAAGATGCAGATCGCGTAATCATCGCTATGGGTTCAGTTACTGAAGCTGCTAAAGAAGCTATCGACCACATGGTTGCTAATGGCGAAAAAGTGGGTCTTGTTTCGGTTCACTTGTATCGTCCATTTTCGGCTAAACACTTCCTCGCTGCTGTGCCTAAAACAGCTAAACGCATTGCTGTTCTTGACCGCACAAAAGAACCAGGAGCTGTTGGCGAACCATTATTCCTCGATGTTAAACAATGCTTCTATGGCAAAGAAAACGCCCCAGTTATCGTTGGCGGTCGTTACGGTCTTGCTTCTAAAGACACTACTCCTGCTCAAATCATCTCTGTATTTGAGAACCTCGCATTGCCCGAACCTAAAGACCAATTTACTGTAGGTATCATCGACGATGTTACTTTCACTTCACTTCCTCCAAAAGAAGAAATCGCTCTTGGTGGCGAAGGCACTTTCGAAGCTAAATTCTTCGGTCTCGGTGCTGACGGTACAGTAGGTGCAAACAAAAACTCTGTAAAAATTATTGGTGACAACACCAACAAATATTGTCAAGCATACTTCGCTTACGACTCAAAGAAATCAGGTGGTTTCACTTGTTCACACCTTCGTTTCGGTGACGATCCTATTCGTTCAACTTACTTGGTTACTACTCCTAACTTCGTAGCATGCCACGTTCAAGCATACCTCAATATGTATGATGTAACTCGTGGTCTTCGCAAGGGTGGTACATTCTTGTTGAACACTATCTGGGACGGTGAAGAACTTGCTAAAAACCTCCCTAACAAAGTAAAACGTTACTTCGCTCAAAACGATATCACTGTTTACTACATCAATGCTACTAAGATTGCTCGCGAAATTGGTCTTGGTAACCGCACCAACACTATCCTTCAAAGTGCATTCTTCCGCATCACTGAAGTAATTCCAGTTGACCTTGCTGTAGAACAAATGAAGAAATTCATCGTTAAGAGCTACGGTAAGAAAGGTCAAGACGTGGTTGATAAAAACTACGCTGCTGTTGACCGTGGTAACGAATACAAAACTCTCGCTGTTGATCCTACATGGGCTAACCTCGCTGATGATGAAGTTGCAGCAAACAACAATCCTGCATTCATCAACGAAGTGGTTCGTCCTATCAACGCACAAGATGGCGACCTCTTGAAAGTTTCTGCATTCAAAGGTATCGAAGATGGTACTTGGGCACAAGGTACAGCTAAATATGAAAAACGTGGTGTAGCTGCATTCGTTCCTGAATGGATTTCAGAAAACTGTATCCAATGTAACAAGTGTGCTTACGTTTGTCCTCACGCTGCTATCCGTCCATTCGTTCTCGATGCTAACGAAATGGCTGCATGTCCTTCTTCTGACGCTCTTCCTGCAATCGGTAAACAATTTGCCGACATGAAGTTCATTCAAGCTGTTGACGTTCTCGACTGTCTTGGTTGTGGCAACTGTGTTGACGTATGTCCTGGCAAGAAAGGTGTGAAAGCTCTCGAAATGAAGCCCCTTGAATCACAACTCGAAGTTCAAAAAACTTGGGACTACTGCGTAGATAAAGTTGAATCAAAACAAAACCTCGTTGACGTTAAAGCTAACGTTAAGAACAGCCAATTCGCTACTCCATTATTTGAGTTCTCTGGTGCTTGTTCAGGTTGTGGTGAAACTCCTTATGTAAAACTCATCACTCAACTTTACGGTGACCACGAAATGGTTGCTAACGCTACCGGTTGTTCATCAATCTACTCTGGTTCAGTTCCTTCAACTCCTTATACTACTAACAAACGTGGTCATGGTCCTGCTTGGGCTAACTCACTTTTCGAAGACTTCTGCGAATTCGGTCTCGGTATGACAATCGCTAACGAAAAGATGCGTGCTCGTCTCGAAGGTTATATGAACGATGCTCTCAACTGTCCAAAATGTGGCGAAGAGATCAAGGCTCTCGCTGCTGAATGGCTCGAAAACAAAGAAGATGCAGCTAAGACTCGCGAAATCGCCGACAAACTTGTTCCTGCTTGTGAAGCTTGCGGTTGCGATACTTGTAACAACATCCTCTCTGTAAAACAATACATCGCAAAACGTTCACAATGGATTATCGGTGGTGACGGTGCTTCTTACGATATCGGCTTCGGTGGTCTTGACCATGTTCTCGCTTCAGGTAAGAATGTAAATATCCTTGTTCTCGATACTGAGGTTTACTCAAATACCGGTGGTCAAGCATCAAAAGCTACTCCAATCGGTGCTATCGCTAAATTTGCCGCTGCTGGTAAACGCGTACGCAAAAAAGACCTCGGTCTTATCGCTTCAACCTACGGTTATGTTTACGTAGCACAAATCGCTATGGGTGCCGACCAAGCTCAAACACTCAAAGCTATCCGCGAAGCTGAAGCATACGA
>JAEIGA010000518.1_pt1 | contig 57070 bp, 99 predicted proteins | sample 9270691 | NCBI WGS metagenome assembly JAEIGA01 (sample SAMN17057246, study PRJNA624740) | gut metagenome | biome: biome; isolation source: fecal sample | host: Bos grunniens | place: China: Xizang | collected 2019 | reverse complement strand
TAATAACATAATGTCTACTAAGGATTATACTGCCGGCTGGAATGAGAATAAGTGGGATACTTATCTCGAGAGCTTTGAGCAGCTCATGAAAGATTTATATATAAAGGAGTAATTAAATGAGAGGCTCTGTTGGAGTGCATGCTGCTCACTGCTGTAGGTGGCATGGTTGTAAGTATGGTGACCCTGATTGTCCTGTGGTAAGCGGAGAAGCTGAGCAGGAGTATCCTTGTGAAGACTGTAGTACCGTTCTAGAGGAAGAAGAGTATTATAAAAGAATGGCACGTGAGATAGATGAGATTAAAGAATGGTGGGCGGCTAAGAAGAAATGAAACACACGTCAATAGCATTGGATAAACTTGAACTTTGGTTTAAGACCGCAAAGCCAGGAGATATTGCTTTTCATTTTGAGATAGTGCCAGAACGTTATTGGATCTATATCTATAGAGAAGAAGACGCTGCCCCTTGTTGGCATTTATTTCATGACGTAGTAAGCGCACAAAAATATTTAGATAGTTTGGGAGAAACTAAGATGAATAAGAGATGTGAAAATTGTAAGCACTTTGATTTTGTATCAGGACTTAGCTATTGTAGACATGAAGATCAGGCCGGAACTTGGGTGCCTAAGTTTACTTGCTGTGATAAGCATGAGCCTAAGCAGAAGCTTACTGGGCCTTTTGATAATCTTAAGTTCTTTGTTAAGAATACTAACACCGGAGAACTTGCGCTTAAGTATACCTGTGAAGATTGTGGTAAGGTAATGGAGAAACCTTTTTATTGGCTGGTTAGATTGCCTATGACAGTAAACGGTAAGAGTACTTCTAGACCCGGCTATTACTTCTACTGTGAAGACTGTAATAAGAAGAAAGACGGTAAGATTAAGTAATGACTAAAGAAGATGAAATAAGAGAGGCCGGCAATATAATTTACGGAGCTTACATAGGTCAAAATTATGCACACCATATCGCAGCTACTAGACTTTACCATGCCGGATTTAGAAAACAGAAGACAGGAACTTGGAGTCTTGAGCCTGATGAAGAAATGCCTGACCCTATGTTTAAGCACGTAGTCTGTTCAGCTTGTAAAGGAAAAGCAAATACTACATATAAGTTTTGTCCTAACTGTGGGGCAAAGATGGGAGGCTATAAAGATGTATAATCCTTGTTTAAACTGTTTAAATCGATACGGTCACGACTACTCCGAAGAGTGTGATAATAAGTGTCAGTATGCTAATGTTATTAGTAAGCTAAAACCTTATGGTAGTATCGATGAGATTGTAGAAATACTTAAAGGCGATAAGTTTCCTATAGTATTTTTAGATAAAGACCATATTGACTCTACTATTACTATAGTTAATGCTGCGAAAGGAGGTTTAATATGAAAAATTTACATATGGAAAATAGCTATAAGATTTGGAGTAAGTCTAAGATGCGAGCACTTATAGAAGAAAAATGCTTAGCAGAATATGAAACTACAAAGGCAGAGATTATTTTAAATAGAAGCTATCGTTCATTATATATCGAGTGGTGGCTGCATAATATTGGATACTATCTTACAAAGCCTTTTTGCTTTAATACGAAGATACTTGCTCTAAATCTTAGATTCAAAGATGTTGATTTAGACGAGCGACTTGATAAATAAGTAAATATAAATGTGAGCAGTTTATTAACAAATTGTTCACATTTATTTTTTATATCGGCCAATATTGATATTGTATTATATAATAAAGAAATTTGTTTTGGAGGATCTTATGACTGAACTTACTAAAGAAAAGCAGATTGCAGAAATGGCAGTAAAGTGCTGTACACGCAATCCACAAGCTCACACTGTAGAAGAATGTTTTGACTGTGAGTTTAAGAATGGAATGTGCGATACTTATAGACTTGCGGAAACTTTGTATAATGAAGGTTATCGTAAGGCTTCTGACGTTGCTTTGGAAGTTTTGAAGGAAGTGAGAGAACTTTACATGCGAGATGATCGATATGCAGCCCTTGAACGCAGGATTAAAAAGAAGTACACGGAGGCCAAGAAATGAGTGAGCGTAGAAGATATAAGAAAATATGCCCGTTTTGTGGGGCGGAGTGCGAGAACTTTGAGGGCTCGAATTTGTTTTGTAATTGTAATGCAAAATACTACTACTTTGATAAGGTCTGGCTTGACAGAAATACTGGTAAAGAAGTCTGGGAAAATAAGGAGGAATCTGAACCGTGAAGTGGAATGCTAGTGTAAGTGTAAAGCTTACTATGGACTATTATGATATTGAGGCTGATACTGAGGAAGAGGCCATGGATATAGCTAGAGAAAGAGCGGACGAAGACCTTTGGTTTGATAATGCTACTTTTGACGGCTTTACTAGCTGTATTGCTTGGTCAGATGAAGAGGTAGACGAAGATGAAACTGTTTAAAAGCAAAGTTAAGTTTTCTACGATAAAAAATTGTCCTTTTTGTGGCGGTATACCGAAGTTATCAAGATGCGGTGACCAGAGAGACCTTTGGTATGTTAGATGTACTCGATGCTGCGAAACACCTATTGATTGGGGTGAAGCAAAAGTAAATCGGGATCAAGCAGTAAAGATATATAATAAAAGAGCTGATTTTGCAGAGCATCTTATAAGAATATATAATCGAGTTAAAGCTACGGAGGATATACAAAATGAAAGTACAATATAGAGCAAAATTGCTTCCTGATATTGCAATGTGCTTAGTGCCGGATAGGTCTAAATTAGTAAACTTCTTTAAACAGAAAGTAATGTCTGACTTGCTTGAAGAATATCCTAATATTACTTTTATGGAAGTCTGCTTCGAAGTTCAGAAGGCTTCTGGGCAGGAGCTTAAAGAAGGGGTAGAATACTTTAGACGCGGTAATAGATACATGTACGACAGTAATTTTGTGTCTAGACCTTGTCTTGAAAAAGAGCTTGCTAAGCTTGATGCTATCCTGACTATGACTGCTTGGATAAAGGAGAATGAAGATGAAGTACAGTAATGATGATATTGTTGAAGCTCTTAGGTGCTGCAGCCTTAACGGACGTAATTCCTGTGAAACTTGCCCGCTTAAAGAAGAGTGCGAAGAAAGCCCACTCGAGAGTGTTCTTGCTAAATATACTCTTGATGTAGTTAATGATCTTGTACATAAAAATAAAAAGCTTACAGAAGAGCGAGATACATTTAAAGAAGCTTTTTACGGTTATCAGAATTGGATAAATAGTATCGGTACCTATGAGTCTGCTGGCTATGAAAGATCTGCTGCAAAAGCTATGGCTGAAATGGATATGTGGAGAGCGGTCGCTTTGACGAAGAAGCAGCTCGAAGAAGAGATAGAAAGACTCAATAGAAGGTTAGCGGAGGTTAAATGATAGACTATATAGACCGTAAACCTTTGGTACAAAAAGCTAAAGAAATTCAGGGTAAACTTTTTGGCGCACCTTTGATTGTTAGAGAAATCGAAAGAGCACCTTCTGCAACACCCGTGCTAGTTGAAGAAGTGGTAAATAAGATTCGAGCCGGTATTAAGGAAAATATGTTTAATCCTAATAATAAATTTGACTTCATTTATGATGAAATTTTTGATGTGCTTGATAAAGTGTTGGAGGAATATAATGGCAAGAAAGATACTTAAGAATACGCCTAAAACAAAGAAATATTTAGATAGGCTACCTAAGGTTTACGGTATTTTCCTTTGGGCAAAGTGGGGAATGCTAGAGCTTCCGTGGTCTGGAAAGTATACTAGAGGCTCTATTAAGGTACCTTTGGTTTATAATTATTACGACGCAAACGGAACCTGTGACGAGTGGCATTTAGTACCGATTACTTCCTGCTCAAGTGGCGGATTTTGGGATTGGTATGATGATAAGAAAATTGCAAAAGAAGCACAGGGCTTGCTTAATGAAGCTTTAGAAAGAGGAGAAATCGGATATGACGAAGGCTGGGTCTAATTTTGAACGTATAAAGTCGATGTCTATAGACGAGCTCGCAGAGTGGCTTGTTAAGAACGGTCAGTATGATACTGCACCTTGGACAGACTGGTTTGCTAAGAAGTATTGTGATAATTGTGAGTCTATTGAAATTACGGATGCTGAAGCAAAAGAAAAACTCGGTTTTTTGCTTTATGAGTGGTATGGTGAGACAGAGTGCGCCTACTGCGAATTAGCTGATGAGTGTGGTGTAAAGAAATGTAGATTTTTCCCGGATTTAAAAGATATTCCGGACAATAAAGAAATAATTAAAATGTGGCTTAATGAGGAGGCAGAATAATGGATAAGCCTATAGAACAACCTAATATTGGTGATGTGATTTATTTCATCGGCTATGGCGTCGTAGAAGAACTTAAGATAATAAAGATTACCACAGAAGAAACTGAAGAAGCTTTTATCGGATATGTAGATGCGCGCAGGCCTAATGGCTCAATAGAGTGTATAGGTTTTAATACAATTGGTGAGCTTGCTTTTACTAGTAAAGAAGCTGCCAAGAAGTTTTTGAACCCCGGAGACGCTTAATGAAAACCTGTAAAGATTGTAAATATTTCATCGGTGCAGGAGACTGGAACCTTTGTTGTTCTAATCCACCTGCAAGCGCTAAGGATAGCTGGTGTGGCTTCTTGTGTTATGAAGATACTGAAGCCTGCGAAAACTTTAAGGAGAAGAAAGCTAATGACTGAAAATTTTTCACCTGAATTAATAAATGAATGTGCTAAGGACCTTTGCTTTTATAGCGATAAATGTGAATGTAGCTGCACAGAAAGAAACTGCGAAACATCTTGGCTGGCTGAAAATCTTCTTAGAGCCGGCTGGGTAAAGCTTCCTGCTTATATTGGCATGAAAGTTTGGGTGCCCTACGTCTGGATGCTTAAAGAGGTTATGACAGACCTTAGAGAAGGCCACGTTTCTGGCTTACAGCAGAAGGCAGATAAATCTTGGAAAATTAGAGTGACTCGGAACGGCTCTGTAGCTGATTATACCGTAGAAGAATTTAACAAATATTGCTTCCTTAACAAAGAGGATGCAGAGAAGTATATTGAAGAGAAGGTAAAGGAGCTATCTAATGAATAAAGAATTATTTAATCTTGTTTGTGGAAGCTACCAGACAGACGAATGTATAGCTCATTGTAATTATGGCCTGTGCTGTACTTGCGAGCGTATTACCAATTATTTAGAAGCGAACGGTTGCATAGTATCCCCTTGGAAAATTGGAGATACCGTTTACTATATTACAAAGGATTACAAAATTGATACAGATACTGTAATTAGACTTACTATTACTTCGACAGGGATTAATCCTATATTAAAACGTCACAATCGAGGTTTTTGGAAACATTATAAGGGACGTTGGTTTAAGACCTTGTTTGAAGCAGAGGATTATTTGGAAGAACTGCAGGAGTGGCTAGAAAATGACTAAATGTGATTTTTGTCCGCATTCGATAAATAAAAAGGGCATTTGTATTTGTCCGCATAGTTTTTGTGTTTTATCACATGCAGATGTAAAAGAAATATTAGATAAAATTGCGAGGATTAAAAATGGGAATTAATGACGGACTTACTAAACTTGTAGAAATGCCTGAGGTCTGGAATGACACTGAACTTAGTCTTAAAGACCTTAATAAAATTAAGTGGGAGTATGTAAGTAAAGAAGAGGCTCTCGGAGTAAGTGCTATCACTTATATTGACCCTGATGATACTATTGTCAAGAAAGCTTGGCACGATGGTATGACTGAATACTACTATACTGTTTAAGGAGATATATAATGCGACTTGTTGATGCAGATAAGATTTTAAAACATAAGCAAACTTATGAGATTCCCGACCCCAACGGCGGAGATTATCATGTAGACGCAATTAATGCCTACTACGTTATTAATGCGCCTACAGTAGAGATAGCTATAGTTTCGCCAGTAGACGTGGGAGATAAGGTTTGGTATATTCACGGTGGCTATTATAATTCAGCTCGTCAGGAACCGCGTGAGATAGAGGTTACTGAGATTAATAAAAAGAAGAGCGGTAAAACTATCGACTGGGCCTTTGTTGCAAATAGTACGAGATATAAGTTTTCTAGTATTGGTAAAACAGTATTTCTCACAAAAGAAGATTGTTTAGCAGCAATTAATAAAAAAGCTAAAAATTATAAACAGCATATTGTATAATAAAATATAAATAAAATTTTACTAAGGAGAAAACAAAATGAATATTTTTGGTTTGCACATTACTACTAAGAAGAAGCGTCTTGAGTATATTGAGAGACATGATGCTGAGATACTTGCACTTAAGGAAGAGATTCAGGAGCTTGCAGATGAGATTTACGATATGATAGAGTCTTTCCCCTTCTTTATCGGACAGCCTGTTTTTGAGGTAGTTCTTAAGAATGATAAGGGTAGATACACTAAGACTAAGCCCTCTTCCAAGTACAGTTGTATTAATATGATAGTCGTTGATGAAAAGAATTACTTCAGCCTCGTAAAGCGCTTTAATCGTGATGAAGTGTTCTACGAGCGCGAGGAAGCTGAAGAGTACCTTAAATCAGTGTGCGAAAATGTATAAGCTGCTAGATAATATTATGCTCGTCTGCAGAGATGAAAAACACCGTAAAAGTGCTGATGCTTTGCAGGCGTATCTCGTAGACCCTTCTAATAAGAACCAGCTGAAGTCCGCGAGACAGTGGGCTACTTGGACTGAGTATGGTAATTATGTTAAAACAGAATCAGGTAAGTGGGAGTACGAGTGGACTGAGAAACATGAGCCGCTTGAATATACTTTCGGTAACCAACATTTCAGACTTGAACTTCTTGACTGTGCCGGTGGCAGCTCTCAGGGCGGTAAGCTCAGTTTTTGGAATTGTATTGTATCAAAAGATGACCAGAGATTTAAGATCGGTATTAATTCTGAGATGCTTCTTGAACTATTGAAAAATGCGACTTTTGTTAAGGGAGTCTGTCAGGATGATCTACTTTTCGTGACCGATAATGGAAGAGTTGGCATGTGTGCAGAAGGTTCTCAGGTTCATAGAGATGCTATTAAAGATATGGAGCTTAAAGCAGAGTCAAAGAAAAAGGCTGTCTCTAAGTTTTCTTTCGGCGATATTGTCACGACGCCGACTTTAAAAGAAGTTTATCTCGGAACTGTTACTCGTTACTATCGTTTTGACCCCGGCAGAAATGATAACTATTATGGTAATCGTATAAATTACTATGATTGTACTATTACCAAGTTAGCTAAACCGATTACGTATCATATCTTTGATAGTATGTATGGTGATAAAACTAGGGTATCAGACTTTCTTAATGATTACGGTACCTCTCGTTGGTATTCTTACCCTGATTTTAAGAAAACCTGCCCCAAGCGTGTCATTGACGGTAAGCTTGAGTTAGATTGTACAGAAGAACAGTTTAAGTCGGAATTGGTAAAGAAGATTTATGACTATGCTGCTTTTGAAAAGTATTGTAATACTTCTTATATTAGACCTGAGGACAGAGTTCTATATTACTTTTTAGGTAAAGAAACTTTTGGTTTGGGTGCAGAGCCTTTTGATATTCCGGAAGATATTTTGTATAAACTTCAGGCTGCAGGTATCAAGTACGTAGACGAGACAACGGCTTAAAAATTAAATAAAATTATCTAAAATAACTCCACTGGTATCGTATAATATATCAGTGGAGTTTTTAATTATACAAAGGAGAAAAATAAGATGATGCATATTGATGAAATCAGAAATAGTTATAACCGCGGAGAGTATACCTACAAAGTAGATATTCCTAAGAAGTTAAAGCCTGATCACGTTTTTGATGAGGAGCTTTCTGTGAAGCGTAATCGTGAGCTCGCACAAGAGCATAATGACAAGGTAGACCAGATGCAGAGAGATAAAAATAGAAAGCAGCGAGAGCTTAATGAACAGTTTACTACAGATGTAGTAGAGTATATTATTGCTTATTATGACCTTACTGAGAAGCAGGCGAGAATACTTGAAAATTTTGTCTATGACGAGCATCATTCTTATATGGGAGATTATTTTACTTATATAGATACTTTTGCTAGCTTTGTAGATGACATTGTTAATGCTAAGGAGGACACCGATGACTAAATTTGGTAATATAATGAAGAGAGTGCGGGAGCACTATGAGGAAGCTAAACAATATTTTCCGGAGGATAGGATAGTTTTAGTGGCGCTCCAAGGAAGCCAAAATTATAAGCTTGACCTTCCTACTTCTGACGTAGATACTAAGTTGATTGTTGTTCCGACATTTAAGGACATTGCTTTGAATTGTAGACCAGTTAGTACTACTCATATTAGAGCTAATGATGAGCATATTGATTTTAAGGACGTCAGACTTTACGTAGAAACTTTCCGAAAACAGAATTTAAATTTCCTTGAAATTTTATTCACTGACTATTTTATTGTTAACCCACTCTACGCAGAACAGTGGAATAAATTAGTTAAGGCTCGAGAGCAAATTGCGCGCATGAATCCTTATAGAGCAGTAAAGTCTATGAAGGGTGTGGCTATGGAAAAGTATCATGCAATGGAGCATCCTTACCCAACAAAGCTCGACTTGATTGAAAAATACGGTTTTGACGGTAAGCAAGTACATCATCTTATAAGAGTGGATGATTATCTTGCGAGATACATAAACGGTGAATCTTATAAAGATTGTCTAAAGCCTACTCCAGAGCTCGTACCCCATATGTTAGAGTATAAGCGTCATGAGATTGACCTTGAGACGGCTCGAAAAGAAGCAAAAGAAGTATTAGACCACACCAGTCAGATTGCTGATGACTTTTGTGCTTCCTGCGCTGATGAAGAAGACCCAAAGATGGTTGACCTACTTCAGGACGTATCATATAATATTATGAAAATTGCAACACTAAAAGAACTTACATAAGAGGTAATTATAAATGGCAAATGAATTTCCACGTAAAGGCTACGGCCGAATTTTTGTAGAAAAAGAAGAAGATATTTCAAAGGTAAGAGAAATCATTCGTAAGATGGATGAGTTTGAATACGGTTATTTACCTAATGACCTAATTAAAGTTTTTGGTCCAAATATTAGAAGATTTCCGGATCATGACCCAAAAGACCATCTTTGGTTGGATATGGCATATACCCATAAATTTGATAGCCTAAATCTTAATGAACTACAGTTTAGATGTTGGGCGGCAGGCATTAAAGTATTTTGTTGTATGAATCATAATGGATATGACGAAAATGGTAAATATGAGTGCTACGATGTTTGGGGAGATTAAAATAATAAAGGAGAATAAAAGATGATTGAATACAATAAGATTGATACTCTCTATAAGAGAGATATGGAGGGTACTAAGAAGCTTCTTGAGGGTGAGTTTAGAAATCCAACAGTAGAGTTTCTTAAGGACAACGTATGGACTTTTACTGAGAAGGTAGACGGGACAAACATTTCCGTTTGCTGGGACGGACATACTGTTACATTTAATGGTAGAACAGAAAGAGCACAGATTCCTACACATCTTCTTAACTACCTTATGGCCACTTTCAAGACAAACGAGGCTGAGCAGATTTTTGAAGAGAAGTTTGGTGAGACACCGGTAATTCTTTTCGGTGAGGGCTATGGTCCCAAGATTCAGAATGGTGGAAACTATAGAAATGACGTAAGCTTTATTATGTTTGACGTTCTTATCGCTGGTAACTATCAGCCCAGAGAGTCTGTAGAAGATATTGCAAGGGCTTTTGGTATTGATATTGTACCTATTATCTTTGAAGGTACTATTCAGGAAGGTGTTGACTTTGTAAAGACTCATCCTGATTCTACTATGGGAACTGCTAAGATGGAAGGTCTTGTAGGACGTCCTAAGATTGAGATGAGAGACCGTTGCGGTAAGCGAGTTATCGTAAAGATCAAGTGGGAAGACTTTAAGTAATAAGCTGAGAGCGCGGTAGAAATTACTGCGCTCTTTTCTTTTAATTTTTGTCTGCTATATTGTATAATATTATTTTATATTTAAATATGGAGGTAAATAAATGTTAAAACAACATATTAACTTAATTATTAAGCTAATTTTAATTATTTTGTTAGCCTCGCTTATTTGGTTTATTTTAAGCCAAGGCAAAGCGGAATCGGTTGATACTTATACTGAAAAGCCTGCTAAGCCTGAGGCAATGTTAGCAACTCCCACACCTACATTAAAGCCAACACTAATACCTACTCCTACACCCACGCCAAAACCAGCTCCTACACTAAAACCCGACAAGCCGGAGATCAACTATTTAGACAAGATTAAACGGTGGGAAGAAGAGCATTACTACGCAACCAAAGCTTGGGAGTTCCTTAGACAAGAAGGCTTTAGCCAAGAAATCACGTGCGCAATTATCGGTAATATGATGATTGAGACCTCTGGCGGCTCTCTAGACCTTAAACCAACTATTTATAGCCTAGACGGAGAATACTATGGCTTATGTCAGTGGTCTAAAGAATACTACTCTGAAATATTTGGTCGTTCATTTGAGCGACAGTTAGATTTTTTATTAGATACTCTTGCTCGGGAAATTAATACTTTTGGTAATAGCTATAAGGAGGGATTTAAGTACGAAGATTTTTTAGCTATTACGGATCCAGCCGAAGCTGCACTTGCTTTTGCCAAATCATATGAAAGATGCCGCCCGGCGAGTTATGAGCTTAGACAAGAAGCTGCCTTAAAAGCGTATGAATATTTTGATTTAGAGCGTCCTTAATTTGGGCGCTTTTATCGTATAATATATAAAAGGAGATTTATTATGATAAAACGTAAAGCAATATCTAAGAAAGTACGCGAGGCTGTTTATAACAAATATGATGGGCATTGTGCCTATTGTGGCAAAGAGCTTGAGCCTAAGGGTTGGCAGCTAGACCATCTTATTCCTGTACAACGAGAACGATTTGGAAAATATATGGAAGCGCAGATAGAGTGTTTTGAAAATTACATGCCAGCTTGTCGTAGATGTAATCATGCAAAAAGGTCTTATTCGCTTGAAAATTTTAGAAAGTTTGTTGAAGAAATACCTAGGAAGCTCAAAGAAAGGAATTACATATATAAAGTCGGGCTTGATTACAGGCTAGTCGAGGCCCATGAACACAAGATTAAATTTTATTTCGAGGAGTATGAAGAACGTGAAAAACAAAATACAGAAAAAGAGAATATCACTTAAAGAGTGGACTTATATAGGAAAATTTAACCATGCAGCAAAGTGGTGTAGACGTCTTTGCTCTTATACCCTAACTAAACGAGACGAAAAAACTTTTATACGTGAGCAGAAAATGGACTTACTTGCATATCTTTTGATTTTTATTCCTATACATGTTTTACAGGCTCTTGTTTGTATGTGGGACGGCGGCTTAAGAGAATTTATTATTTTTAAACGAGGTCTTGGCAAAGATTTTTTGACTAAAGGAACTGCTTCTTTTGAGCGCGCGGAACAGATCTGGAGTGGTGAAAAGCTCAATAAAGACGAATATTAAAAATTATTTACAAAACAACTGCTAAATTATTTAGTAAAGACTCTTAATGAAAGGAGCCGCTAAATATGAATTTATTTCGTGCTTTTATGGAGCTTGACGAAGCGTATAACAGTAGACAGTCTTTGATAGACCAAATTAAGAAGTCTGGTAAAAGTTATAATTTTGACAAGTATACAGATGCGCAACTTTATCGAATAGCACAAAGACTGCAACAGCCTAAAGTTGCAGTTAAAGAACCTGCCCATGAGCTCGATCTTGATTTTGATATAGAAAAACCGGAGTGTTGTGATTGCGGTGTAAGACTGACTGACTTTGGTCAATGCCCTGTTTGTGATCTAGGAGAGGAAGATTTAGTTGAATGGATAGCCGCTGCTAGTAAGGCAAATAATGGCAGTCTAAGTGCAACTAATCAACCTGTAAATCAAATAACATCTGCTTCAAATAATACTAATCAAAAATATAGAGTAAGAATTGTTTCTTATAACGGTAGGCTAAGAGCTCTGGCTACAGATGGTACAAACCCTGCTGCTTGGGTAGCTTTTCCAAATGATTTAAGACAATTCGAAGGTCAGCTATACGAGGTTGACCAATTAATTTGGAATGGTAAAAATTATAGAGTTGCTGGAAATATTGTAGAAATTTAATAATTAAAATATAAATTAAAAATTAATAAGGAGATTTATAAAATGTATAATTTTATTAGTACATTTGATGAGCTTAATAAGCTCTATGAGGAGTTTGCTCCCGATGTAGAAAAGGAAGAAGCTGAGAAGGAAGAGGTAGTTGAGGAAGGCTGCGATAAGAAGCTTACTGAGGCTGCTGAAGACGAAGTTGTAGAGGATGAGATTCCTGTTGATGAGGAACCTGTTGAAGAGCCTGTTGTAGAAGAAGATCCCAGACAGGTTATCTGTGAGTGCGATAAGTGTGGCGCTCTCGTAATCAAGGCTGAGACTGATATTGTCATAGATGAGGAGTCTGACCTTGTAAATGTTGAGGACGAGTGTCAGTTCTGTGAGGAAGCTAATGGTTATAAGATTGTTGGAGTAGTTGCTCCGTACGAGGTTATTGAAGAAGCTCCTGCAGAAGAAATAGTTGAAGAGCCTGTAGAGGAAATCTTTGAGGAATCTATTGAATCCGTTGTAGAAGGTTAATTTTAATTAAATATTTCATAAAGGCTAGTATAAAAGCTGGCCTTTATTTTTTTTATTTTTACTAAAAATACTGTATATTTATATTGTATATTATAATGTAAATTAATATTAGAAACAGAGGAATTTGAATTATGAATAAGAGTTGGACAGCTTGTATTATAGCTTCGATAGTTTGTAGACTTCTTGGTCTATTAGCTATTCTTGCTTTTGTATATTTTATGGTAGTTTTTACAGGAAGTGCTAAATGCTTGTGGCTGTTGTTTTTGGTGCTTGCTGTAGATTTTATACCTGCGTATGAATTTAAATCTGATAATTCAAAAAATAAGGAGATAAATAAAAATGATTAATGTAAAAAGATTACGTGGTTTTTTTAGGGGCCTTGGCCATTCTTTTGCCTTGGTTAGTAGTGCTATTGCGTTGGGAGTTCCCGAAGTCGATATCTGCTACATATTACACCTTTGAAGCAGGCCCGGTGTTTATGATTATACTTGGTGCAGCTTCCATTTTGCTCATGTGTTATAATGGCTATGACAGAACAGACGATATTCTAAATACTATTACAGGTATTTTTGGTTTGTGTATTTGTCTGTTTTCTTGTGAGCCTTGTGAATTTATGAGCTCTGCTGAAGTTATAGGACTGACTCATGTAGGCACATTCCAGATTCCGGTACTAGTAAGTAAGTGGCTTCATAATGGTTTTGCCGTTGCTTTCTTTGTGCTACTTGCTTATATTTCTTTCTTCCAGTTTACTAAGACGTCGGGCGAGATGACTCAGCATAAGAAGATTAGAAATATAATTTATAGAGTCTGTGGCATCGGAATGCTTGTTTCATTTTTGATTTTGCTTCTTCCGAAGTTCTATATTCAAGCATGGCTGACTGAAGCTTTTGCTTTATTCTTCTTTGGCGTATCTTGGCTTACTAAGTCTGAAGTTGTTCCGTTCCTTGCTGCTGACCCTAAAATTAAGGAGACTACTAATGATTAAAATTACTAGACCTGGACAGAAAGAATTTCACGGCTTCTGTAAGTGGTGTGGCTGTGAATTTACTTATGAAATTTCCGACCTAAAGTTATCCGCAACTTCTGATAAGGTAAGTTGTCCTACTTGTGGTAAGGATTATCATCATCCCTCCATGGTACAGGATCCTACTATTCCCAGAGGTATTGGCCCGAAGCTTTGGGGAGACAGACTCACGCCTGCAATAATTCCTACAGATATTTCTAGTACTGATCCTTGTGCTGATTGTGTTTGGAGAGAAAATTTACTTAGAGATGGAATTTATGTAGGAGATACCCCTTGTACTTGGTGTAATAAAGGTCGTTTTAATTCGTCAACTTCTATTTTAAACGACTGTACGAATCAGCTCACGACAAAGGCACCTGAAGCACACTACACTCTTTGCTCATCGACTTCTTCTTGCTCGTCGAATTGCGCTACTCATAGTTGTTCTGATGATGTAGTAAATGGCGAAGTAATGAAGACGATTCTTGATTGCTGCAGCAGCAATACAAGTAGGTGTGGCGACACAGAAGGCCGAAATTCTTGCTCTGGTGACCACAAATGTAATAATAAGAAAAACTGTAAAGGCAAACATTAAAGCTCAATATAAGTAAAATTTGGGCTATATAGGAAGGCATTGAAATATATGCCTTCTTTTTTATTATAATCGGTAAAATTTTGATATTTTGCGTTGTATTATATAATATAACAAAAGACGGAGGACTTAATATGTCGAGACTTACTACAGAATCTCAGGAAGTTTGGGCCCCGGTTCTTTACGGTATCGGCGGCAGCGAAGAAGAAATCGCAGAATACTACGATGAGGAAGACGCGGTCATTAGAGCACAGGAAGAAATCGGAAAGTATATCGCTAAGACCGGCGAGTATTGCTATTGTGTTATAGAGCATCGAGTCGTACCTATTTATAAGTAAAGGAGAATACATAATGAAGCCCTGTCCTTTTTGCGGAAGCACGAAAATTAAATATTCTATAAAGACTGGAACATCGAATTTTAAGCGTATTTATCATGCTTGTTGGTACTGCTGGGATTGTAATACTTACGGTCCGAGAGTGCTTTATAAGCCGGAGACTAACTATCCCGGCCGAACTAATATTGAACGTAATGAAGAGCTTAAGGCAGAAGCTTTGAAGCTTTGGGAAAATCGTAAATAATTTAAGGAGGAATTTATTATGTATGATTCTATGGTACGTGATGTTTTGAGAGAGTGGAAGGACGATGCTAAAGTAAGTCATCTTATGCTTTACAGCCTTAGAAAGAATATACTTACTGTCTATACTGATCGTCCCGGTCCGCTTATTGGTTGTAGAGGTGAGAGAATCGCCCGCTATCAGGAAAAGCTTAAGGCGCTTCCTATTTATCACATTCAGGAAGTAAGACTTGTAGAAACTGACGGTATTTTTTGAGGCGTCTTATGGAAGAATTTAAAGTTGGAGATATAGTTGAAGCCTACGACAGAATTATCGGCTACATAACTTATATTAATCATAAAAATAAAGAAGCCGATGTCGAGTGGGACGAAGGCAATTTTGACTATAATTGTACCGTTGTACCTTTTAAATATTTAAAGAAAGTGGAGATATAATATGAAATCAACAGGAATTGTAAGAAGAATTGATGACCTTGGAAGAGTTGTTATTCCTAAGGAAGTAAGACGTACTATGCGCATTAAGGAAGGTGATCCTCTCGAGCTCTTTATGGAAGGAGAATATGTTTGTTTTAGAAAGTATTCAACTGAGCCGGAGCTTAAGGGTGCGATAGAGGGTTTGCATGCTGTAATTTATGGAGAAGATAGCCCCGTTGCAGATCTTCCTGCTGAACAGGCAGCTTCTATTAAAGCACTGCTTCATGTTCTTGAGCGAGATCTTAAGGAGTATATATTTGATCAGGAGGGCACTAATGGCTAATCTAGATAAAGATATGCTTGATGCTATGGAAGTAGCCCTTGAAAAGGCTAAGAATGAATTAAGTTATGCTATTCATCTCGAAGAGTGTGGCGGAAATGCCGGCATCAGAAAGATGAATGCTAATAAAGCTGACTGGCTTAAGTGGGTTGTATACCTTGCTGAGCTTGGACTTGAGGCTGAAAAAATGTTTGTTGAGCAGGATAAACAACAAAAAGATGAGGTTGACATTAATAAAGCATATGAGCTTAAGTCTGATTTTCAGCGAGTAATGGACCTTTTCCAAGCAGTTAATTCAATAAAATTGTAAAATATCACAAAAATATAACTTCCTGTATTGTATTATAATATAGGAAGTTTTTACTATTTATGGAGGATTTTGTTATGGCAACTAAATATTGGAAGCAGGAAAGAGAAACTTTTAACCCCGAAAAGAACTATTTTAATATTGATTATGTAGAGGTATCTCGTGAGACCTCGGAAGAGGAAGAGAGACTTTCTAAGTTGTCTATAGGCTACTTTAACTGGGGACTTACTCTCAGCGTTATTTTTACTTGTGGAGCACTCTTAGGGGGTATTGCTTTAGGAACCCTTGATCTTTGGATTGCTTTTGCTATTGTAGTTCCTTTATGTCTTGCAGGTATTTTATTTGCATCTTGTTATCTTATGAATAAGAGTAATGATTTTGATAAGGCTCTTAGTCAGTACTATAAAGACCATGATGTCTGGACCACACCTGAAGTCGAAGCAATAAGACAGTATAATAAAGAACAGAATGAAATAGCTGAAAAGTGGAGAGCAGCGCATCCTTTTGAAGAGCATATTAGAACTTGTATTAAGGATCCTAATAGCTCTGTTGCTATTGCTCAGGCAGCTAAATACTATGCTGAAAATTATTTGAATAAGTGAGGTTTTAATAATGAGCAGTAATCCTTATTGTAGAAAATGTAAATATGAAGTCAGAGAAAAAGACCATATTTATTGTAAAAGAGATGGTACCATGCGTAGACGTGGCTGTCCTTGTGCTCACCATACCCTAAGTTGGTGGCAAAAATTTAAGATGAAGGTAGGATTTTAATATGGCTAAGTATATAGTTGGTTATTGCTCTGAATGTGGCAAAGAAACCAAGCATCAGAAGATTGAGTGCACTGAGTCACTTGCTTGGCGTGCTTTTGAGGTAGTAGCTACAGCAGGTTGGGGATTACTTTTTGACAGAAGCTATAAATGCGAGTGTTCTGTCTGTGGAAATATAAATACGATTACTAAGGGGTAAAATATGAAAATTTGGATAGATGATGTTAGATACCCACCGGACAACGGTAATGGTTGGATTTGGCATAAGGCAATTAACCCTGCACTAAGATTTATTAGAGAAAATTGCCATCTTATTGATACTATTTCCCTCGATCATGATGCCGGTGACTTCCGTAGAGGTGGAAAAGAAGACTATATTGTTATATTAAAGGAGATGGAGCGCCTTCATCGTCGTGGGATAGTTAATTGCAGTCATATTAATTTTAGACTGCATAGTGCTAATCCTGTTGGTGTACAGAATATGCGAGCAATTATTGAAGCTAATGGCTGGAAGGAGATTCGCTGATGTTTAAAATTATGGATTCAGAGAAGCTTTTTATCCCAGTAAAGTCTGGTTTTCCTACAGCAGCTAAAGCTCTCGACTGGGCAAAAAAGAATCTGCCTAAAGATAGCTGTAGACCTTGGAGGCCTTGGACTCCGGCGGACAGATATAGAAAATATTTTATTCAAAAGTATTAAGGAGGTAAGATGAGTAAAGTTATTAGACCACCTTTTACCTGGCCGACACTTATACATGATTGGAATACGAGAGCAGTAAGAACTCACGACGTTCTGTCTTATAGAGAAGACCTTGTGAAGCGACTTAAAAAGAGATGCACGACAAAAGAAGAGTTTGCAGAAGCGCTTGAGCGAGATTTTCTTTGGCAATATTGGTCCAGAAGTGAGTATGAAATGATTCTCTACGTTGAGAATGGTAGAGTCTACCTCATGCCTTGGATTGGAAACTTTAAGGACGGAAGAGCCGACGTAACCGACAATACATATCTTGATTGGCCGGCTTTTGCTAAGAAGATGCTAAGTGAGCATGCTTGGCGTGATAAAGAAAATAGTAGAGATTATGTAAAGTTTGATATCTATGATCAGCTTATGTTCAGATTTGACGAGCTCGTAGATTTTGCTTGGAATTATAGACATAAATATCAGAGAGTAAAGAAGGAATTAAAATGAAAGTTAAAATTAGACTTGATACAATGAAAGATATAAATCAGTTTGTAGCAATTTGCTCTAAAGTGCCTGAGGCTGTACATATTACCGACGGAGCGGGTCTTAAGGTATCTGCTAAATCCGTTTTGGGCGTTATGTATTCAATGGAATTTGATGAGATTTGGTGTGAAACTGAAGCAAATCTTTATTGTCAGCTTGATAAGTTTATTATTATCGATTAAGGAGACTTATTATGAAAGAACTTTTGGAACTTGTTGCTGAAAATCCTGACTTGCCGATTGTTGCAATGGTTGATGGCGAAATTGTTGAAGACCCTAGTATGATGTGGTTAGGCTCGATTACTCGCGCACTAATTTCTGAGGTTGGTCTTATTGGCGAGCGTTATTATGATGATCGAGAGGATTTTAAAGAAGCGTACTACAATAAGCATGACGAAGAATTAGACCAGCGATTTAATTATAAGCCTTGCATTGGTACTTGGGGTGTATTTACTGACGAAGTTATTAAAGCAAATGATGAAGCTGGAGAGCTGCTTGAAGCTTTTCTTGATGCTAAGGCAGATGAGTACATGAGAAAGGCTATTGTTATTTATGTTCGAGAACCTGACCGTACTATCTTTAAGGAGGCAGACTAATGGAATTTACTTATGGAGAACTTAAGCAGGGCTTACTTTGTTGTACAGTTTATAGAGATTGTACTGACTGCCCTTTGTATATAAATGATGATCTTGGACCAAGAGCTGACTGTACCTATCATCTTATGTCCGCAGCTATGAATTGTATTAATGTTATGGAAAAAGACCTTGCTGACATTAATAAAAAGACTGAGATGTGGGAAGAAGCTGCTACGGCAAATGAAAAGGCTTTACGAGAGCTTTATGAGAGTCTTGATAGACGAGGTAAGAATTAATGGTTGATTTGAGAGGTGCTTTGTTGGCCGCCGCTGAAGAAGCTGAGAAAATGCAGCAGGAATCTGAAGAGCGACAGAAGCGTATTGAATATCTTGAGGTCCGAATAGTGGAGCAATCGAGTAGAATTGATAATCTCGAGTCTCAGGTTCAGTTTATCGAAAGCGAAAATAATAAGCTTAGAAAAAAGCTTAAGAGTGTTGCTGATACTATGCGTACTACTACAAATATTTTATTAGAAGATTAAGATTTATCATATTTTGTATTGTATAATATAATAGACTTCAGGCTGCTTCGCTTTGAGGCAGCCTTATATTTTTGAGGTGTTATATGAAGAAAAAAATGTATTTTTATGTTGTTTCATTCAAGGGAATAAACCGTTATGGACAGGGAGATTATTGTGTACAAATCTTTCGACCAAAAAAGGTTAATACTTTTGAGGAGTTTGAAGATTTAAGAGAGTTTATTAAGAAAAAGAATAATTGCGAAAAGGTTATTATAAATAACATTATGCTTATGGGAAGGTATAGAGTATGAGTAGTATATTTATTTTACTCGCTATGGTATTTTTACATATTATAGATGACTATGTACTTCAAGCACCTTGCCTGTGTGATCTTAAGCAGAAAAGTTTTTGGGAAAAGCATGCACCAGGAGACTGTTATAAGAAAGACTATATAGTAGCTTTGATTATGCATGCCTTGTCTTGGTCATTTATGACTATGCTTCCGATTGCTTTTGTTTTAAACTTTAATATCGGCTTTGGCTATATATTTTTCTTTGTACTTAATACTACTGTGCATGCGTTTATAGATAATATGAAGGCCAATAAAAAGACTATTAACCTTTGGATTGATCAAACTTGTCATATGATTCAAATTGTAGGTACTTTTGTAGCATTTTTATGCGGAGGCTTGTGATGTTAAAGCGAATTGACATTAAATTAACTGAGTATTGGTTTGGTTATGACGAGTACTACGTTTTTTATGACGACGAGCATATGACTCAAGAGCAGGCTGAAAAAGCTCTTGAATTTATTGATTGGGGGCAATTGGGAACCAGAACTTACACCGTACTATCTTATTGTCCCAGCAGTAAAGACACCACTCTTAAACGCTATTAAAGAATATTTTGTTAGTGGCAGACATGAGGAGGTAAAAGATGATTCCGAAACTTGAACCGCAGAATATTGAAAAGTGCGCTGCTTATGGAACAAAGAATACTAAAGGTTTTGTAGTCTGCTCAGGCTTTGGAGCATTTTCAGACGCAATTTGTTTAAGCTGTATTTCAGAAGGCAGGGAACCGTATCAGCAAGTAGTTAACTATATTGCTGACGCAGGACCTTGGCCTGACGGTATAAATGAAGACTATCGGGCAGAAGTAAGACGTCAGCTTAGGCTTCATAATAAAACAGAAGAAGAATTTATTGCCGACCTTGCTTTGGCAAATGAATTTTTTAATCAGGCATTTTAACAAAATGTCTGATTTTTCTTTATAGTTTACTGTATTATATATTAAGTAAATTTTAAGGAGTATATAAAATGAATAATCGTCCAAATAATCGTGTTTACTGCCCCGTAGAAAATGGCTATGCCGAAATAATAAGGAAGTCTAAGAAAGTACACGTTTGTAGACAGTGTAAGCATGAAATTCCTAGCGGCTCTTCTTATGTAGGGGTACATGTGAGTGTCGGTCCTTGTAAGTGGATATCTGAAGCGATGTGTGAGGATTGTTATGCTATTGTTCGCCGCGAGAAGACTGCTTCACGTATAAAAGCTCTTCCAGAGGGCATTGAAATGGTTTATAGAACGTCTGACGGAGAAGTTTTTGATACTCTTACTAAAGCTGAAAAACATATGGCTGAGGCAGCAGATTATTGCCTTATGTATAACGATAAAGGTGAGCGTACTTATGAAGTAGATAATGCTATGGTACTTAAGATTCTTAATGGTGCTGGTATGACTTATTTTGTAAATGCTTGTAAAAAATATATGAAAGAACATCCTACTCTTGGTGATATTTCCGGCGGCCTTATTAAAGACTACGAGGAATGCCAGAATGATTTGGCTCTTTACGAGCGCCTTAAGCCTGTATATCTTTGGAATGACGATAGCTATATGTTAATCGACCTGGATCAGCACAGAGCACTTCTCGGTTATATTGTAGATACTTACGGAGTAAAGTAATGACAAAAGAAATAAAAGAATATTTAGAGCGAGAGTCTTATGACCACGCTACTCTGTCTGACTGGTATATTTCATCAGTTGGTAATGAGCCACCGTATTGGACGGAAGAACACATAGATGAGCTGTTGAATGATTTTTATGTTATTCCACGAGAGCTTGAGATAAAGCCTTTACCTTATTTAAAAGTGGATATTCCAGAAGATAAGCTAGGGGAGTATCGTAAACTTATGGAAGAACTTTGTCAGAGAAGTATACTTAGTTTAGGGCTTCCCAGGGAGCTTTTTAATGAAAAGAAAGAGGGTGATGCTGAATGAAGTCGAGAGTAATTTTTCTTGACTATGATTAGATGGGGTTGTGAATACTCCAATGTGGAATGAGAAAGGCACACATTGTAATTATAACTGGCCGAGCCATGGAAAAGTGAATAATTTTCAGGCTGTTCAGTGGATTTCAGAGGCCTGCAAGAAGTTTCATTATGATATTGTAGTTACTTCTACTTGGCGCCGCCATGATAACTACAAGGAATGCCTTATTAATGGTGGTCTCAGAGAGGGTATTGAAATTCTTGGTAAGACGGAGCACCTTGAGGTTCCTGAGGGATGGTCTCGTGGTCATGAGATTCAGAAGTATCTTGATGATCACCCTGAAATTACTTATTTTATGATTATAGATGATGAGAATGTTCCTATTAATGAAGTACAGAGAGAGCATTTTATTCAGACTATAGACGCCCACGGTGGCTTCAATGAGTCAGATTTCTTTAAGTTTGAAAAGATTTATATGAAAGATCTTGGCCATGGGGGCTCATTCTGGGACAGAAAAAGTAAAGATTATCGCAAGGAGATTATTATATGAGAACAATAGATACCCTGTTGACAGACTTTAATGATATCTGTACTCTTTATCGTTATCTTTACATGTCAGAAGATCATTTCATTGATGTTGAAACACCTGCAACTACTCTAAGAATTACTCTGACCGAGCAGCTTAACTTTAAGTGTAAGAATCTGAATTTTCCTGACCTTCCGCCTATGGGCTATAATGATATGATGACACTAAATCAGTCATTGGGAATTATTGACCAGCTTAAGCATAAGCCCGGTATTATGGGTTTCCGTGAAGGAGCTTCTCGCTGGGATGAGATTTTTGATATTACTAACGCTAACTTGGCTTTAAATAGAGACCACAAAAAGAGATGGGGTAATATAAATGATTACAAAAGAGCAGGCGATTGATATTATAAATAAATTTGAGTTTTTCTATGGTTGTAGAGGTGGCAGAGAGCTTTGGCTTATTAAGACGCCTGAAGCGCAGGAAGCTGATATACAAAACTTCAGCGACGACTGCACCAGACTACTTGAATATATTATGAATACTTAATTAAAGAGGTTACTATGCTTTTACGTACAAAAAATTTAATAGATTGGATCAAAGATCAGTTTAAAGATATTCCTGATGGTAAGGCTATTATCGGTATCAGTGGTGGCAAAGATTCGACCGTTGCAGCTGCACTCTGTGTAGAAGCGCTGGGTGCCGATAGAGTAATTGGCGTACTTATGCCTCAAGGAGTACAAAATGATATTTATGATTCTTATGCAGTAGTTGCAAGACTCCAGCTTCAATATCACGTTGTTAATATTGGAAATGCCTGCGAGGCACTATATAACTCTATTAGTGATGCAGTTTTTCTCAGTAATGGTAAAAATGCGGTGAGAGGCAATTCTATGATTACAACTAATCTTCCTGCTCGTATTCGTATGTCAGCTCTTTATGCTATTGCAGCCCTTTATCCCAATTCTCGTGTAGTTAATACTTGTAATCGTAGTGAAGATTTCGTAGGCTACTCTACTAAGTATGGAGATGCAGCAGGAGATTTTTCACCTCTTGGTAACCTGACTGTTCGTGAAGTACTTGAAATCGGGGACGACCTCGGGCTTCCCTATGAGTTAGTTCATAAGGTACCTTCTGACGGAATGTGTGGTAAGACTGATGAAGATAATCTTGGCTTTACCTATGAAGAGCTTGACGGTTTTCTTTTAGGTGAAAGTGGACTTTCACCAGAAACAATGAGTAAAGTAGCAAGACTACATAAAGCAACTCGCCATAAGTATACCCCAATGCCAATTTTTGATAAGGAGAAATTTTAAGTATGATGAAGCTTAGTCCTATTATTGTATCTTTGCTTGATACAGACCTTTATAAATTTAATATGAATCAGGTTATGTTTCACAAGCATACAAATTTAAATGGTGTTTATATTTTTAAATGTAGAAATGAGGGTGTAACTTTTACACAAGAAATGGTTGATGAGATTAACGCTCAGATAGACCACCTTTGTACCCTTAGATTTACTGATGAAGAGCTTGACTATCTTGGTAGCCTTCGATTCATTAAGCCTGACTATGTAGAGTTTCTGAGACTTTGGCATCCAATCCGAAAATATGTAAAATGTTTTAAGGCGGATGAATTCTTCTTGGATACTGATGATGAAGATGAAAGCGAAAATATTGCCTCCGGTGGAATGGTTTTAATGGTAGAAGGTCCGCTCTTCAGCGCGATGCAGTTTGAAATTTACCTTCTTGAGATCGTTAATGAGGTATATTTCCGTATGAAGTACGACTACTTACAGCTTACAGCGTCCGCTCGCGAGAAGCTTTTCCATAAGGTTATGGCATTCCGCCACGAAGAATATGATTTTAAGTTTGCAGAGTTTGGTTGTCGCAGAAGACTTAGCCGTGAATGGCAGGACTATGCAGTAGGTGAGCTTCTTCAGACAGGTTATTGTGTAGGTACATCCAATGTATATCTTGCTATGAAGTATGGTTGTAAGCCGATAGGTACTTATGCTCACGAATATGTTCAGATGTATCAGGGTATTCCCGGAGTACAGCTGGCGTATACTAATAAATTGGCTATGGAAGAGTGGTTTGATGAATTTCAGGGTGATAATGGCACTGCTTTGACTGATACTCTCGGTACTGACTTATTCCTTAGGGACTTTAATAAGCTTCAGGCAATGTGTTATACTGGAGTAAGACACGATAGTGGTGATCCTATTGAGTGGGGTGAGAAGATTATAGCTCACTATGAGAAGCTTGGTATCAATCCTAAGACGAAAACTCTTCTTTTCAGTGATAGTCTTAACTTCGACCGTGCACAGAAGATTTATAACCACTTCCGTGATAGAATCAATGTCAGCTTTGGAATCGGTACATATTTAAGCAATGATACTAACGTAGACCCGCTTAACATAGTGATTAAGCTTCAGTATGTAAATGGTCATCCTGTTGCAAAGATTTCTGATAATCCCGGAAAGGCTATGTGTCAAGATAAGTCGTATCTTGCTTATTTGAAGAATGCAGTTAATTATAGACTTAAGGAAGGTATTTAAAAATGAAAGTATTACTCGTAGTTGACGTTCAGAATGATTTTGTAAGCGGTGCTTTGGCTAATCCTGAAGCGCAGGCGCGAATTCCTAAGATTAAAGAGAAGATTCAGCAGCGCCTTGCAGAAGGTTGGACTGTGATGTTTACACAAGACACACATTATAATAGCTATAGTACTTCTATGGAAGGTAAGTATCTTCCAGTGCCTCATTGTATTGAAAATACTTGGGGTTGGCAGCTCGTAGATGGAATTAAGGAGATTGAGGAAGCTCAGCTTCATATGCCGATTTGTAAAAATAGATTTGGTGAGGAGTGTTTATTTGAAAATATTTTAGATCGTTTATTTCCCAGTTGGCGACGCTTGAGATACGATGCTATTGAAGAGATTGAGCTTATTGGCTTTTGTACTGATATTTGTGTAGTTTCTAATGCTTTGATTTTGAAGGCATCTGTTGATAATGATACCATTATTAGCTGCGATGCTTCTTGCTGTGCGGGTACTTCTATTGAGGCACATAATGCAGCTATTAGAGTAATGCAGTCTTGTCAGGTGGAGGTAAGAAATGATTAATCCCTTTGATCATTTGAAAGATTTAAAGTGTGTAAGCTGTATACATAATGAGATCTGTATGAAGAATCTCGGTGGAGCGGATCTTGACCTCGCAGCTTCTGATTGTGTACATTTTAAAGAAGCAGTAGAGCTTCCTAAGAAGTTTTGGATTCTTTTTGATGTACCTGGTTTTTATGATATTACTGAGTACGATGTAGAAAGAGTTCTTTATACTAAAGGAAAAATTGAAAAAATGTGGGGCGAAAGCAGACATTCTAAGGATGTGGCCTTTGCAGCAGACTTTGGACGTACGGTATTCTTTTCCAGAGAGGCTGCGAGAAACGCTTTGAGCGCCCTTATTGAAAGTAGAAGAGGTGAAGTAAATGGTGAAATGTGAACATTGGTGTCAGGGTGAAAAGTATAGTTGTTGCGGTTGTACGAGAGATCATGATATTTGTCTTTGCGAGGGCGATCGTAGTAGATGCGATTTCTACGATTATACAATAGAACCTGCTGCAGCAGAAAAAAAAGAACTTGTAGATAAAAAGTCTTATAAGTATAATGAAGGTTTTGAGGCTATGAAGGATAATATCTGCGATACTTCTTGCGGAATTATTCCTGCGCCTATGGATGCCCAGACAGGCCTTGATATTCTTACTAAGTATCTTCTTGGTAAAGATTATTACATCGCAGCGTCAGTAAGTACAGAGCAGGCTAATGCTATTGTAGTGGAGCAAATTCTTGATAAATATTCCAGAAAGTGGAAAAAAGATTGGAAACGTTACGAAAAAACCTGTTTATAAATCGTATAATATAATATCAGGTGCCACGAAGCCCGGGAAACAGAGAGCATATAGTTGAAAAAAGTACCTCGACGTTAATGGGAGCTAAAGCAGCTGTGGTCATGGAGTTAGATGAACAGCCTGATGTATTTTAGAGGTGCCCGCTCGCAGGCGTGTGTCGGAATAGGACCGACTTGTAATGGAATTTGAGAAACAGCCTCTAAATCGGTGGAAGTTATCAAGTGTAGAAAAGTACGCCACCTTGTGAGTAAAATGACGTGGGATGTTCCCCGTCAGCCTTCGCTTGGGTTCCCATAACAAGCGAGTTATGAATTATCCGGACCTCCGGCGGTTATTACCGCATAGGGCGTGAGGCCCTAGCTTGAGCACGAGCTTCCGGGAGTGCAATAATAAGCGAGTATGCCAAACAGAGTTGTTCCCAGAGAGCAGTCGGAATCAAAAGCCGATGGTTTGCCAGGAGTTGCTAACCTCGCCTCGCTTTATGTTTAATTGTAGGTGCCACGAAGGATCCTTAAGCCGTTAGCTTTGTGTACTATAGACAGAATCGGGTCAGCGCAGTAGTATACAGATGAATCGGGGTGGTCAAAGCCCATGTAACACCTTTAAATCAGGGGATGGAAACGGGACCGGGATTGTCAAAAGAGCTGTGGTAATGGAATGTGATAAACGGCCTACAAAATATTTTATTTAGGAAGGAGACCTTATTTATGACGAGTACGAAAATTTGTGAGGATACTCCACCTGCTAATGCAAAACGCTGACTAAGACGTTAGTTCAGCGTTTATGGGGGGTGCTGAGGTAAAGGTGCCCCTACTTTTATATCCACAACTGGCGAAAATGGATTTAATCCAGTGGTAAACGCAGTGTAGAGCTGATACTTTGATATCGAGTATCTTCCAGGTTCGAATCCTGGGTTGTGGGCCAATTTTATTTTAAATTATTTAGGAGACTATTATGGGAAATAATAAAAAAGATGCTCTTGGCGATCGTATGAAGAGCTACTACGAAAATAGAGCTAAGACTTACCTTACTAGAAGAAGCCCAGTGGTGATCAGAATTGACGGACGCGCATTTCATTCCTTTACGAAAAACTTTAAGAAGCCCTATGATGAGGTTTTTCATAAGGCGATGAACTCTACCTTGCAGTATCTTTGTAAGAATATTCAAGGCTGTAAGTTTGGATATACCCAGAGCGACGAAATTTCGCTTCTGTTGACCGATTACGATACCTTGACCACAGATGCTTTCTTTGACTACAATGTGCAAAAGGTGTGCTCTATCGCGGCTTCTATGACTACACTGGCTTTTAATAAGTTTTTTGCAGAAGAAGTAAATACTTGGGATAAGGCCAATGACCTATCTGCTATCAGCTATAATAATGATGGAAAAGATTCTGTACTTGTAAAGCTACATGATACTTATTGGAAAGCTTACCAGAAGGGCGCTATGTTTGATGCTCGTTGCTTTAATATTCCTATTTCAGAAATTACTAATTATTGCATTTCTCGTCAGCAGGACGCTACAAGAAATGCAATTCAGATGCTCGGACAAACCCACTTTAGCTCAGGCCAGTTGCATAAGAAATCTACTTCAGATATTCAGGAAATGCTTTGGTCAGAGAAGAATATTAACTTTAATGATATGCCTATAGAATTTAAGCGTGGAGTTTGTTGTTATAAGAGATCTATAGATGTAAATGGCGCAGCGAGAACCGAGTGGTATATTGACAAAGAGTGTCCTATTTTTACACAGGATAGAGGCTATATTGAAAGATGTCTTCCTAAGGAGGCCTAAATGAAGTTATTTTGTGTCGCAGACGTACATTCGTATTATTCTGCTATGAAGAAAGCCTTAGATGAGGCAGGTTTTGATAGAAATAACCCAGATCACTATTTAATTTCTTGTGGTGATGCTTTTGATCGTGGGTATGAAAGCGAGGAAGTACTTCATTTCCTTATGTCGCTCGAAAGAAAGATCTTAGTAAAGGGTAATCACGATATTTTGCTAGAAGAGTGCTGTATGAGAGAAATTCCTTATAGTTATGATTTTTCTAACGGAACAGTACGTACTATAAATGATATCGGGGGCGCCGGGGAAGGTTATCCTTTTGAAGAGTGCTGTAATAATACTTGGAATAGAACAGCTGCCTATCGTGCTTTGCTTGTAAATTATTTTGAAACAGAGAACTATATTTTTGTACACAGTTGGATTCCTACTACTAATATAGACACCGCTAATACCCTTGGAAAGTGCTACGAGTACAAGGAGAATTGGCGGGAGGCAACGAGAGCTGAGTGGGAAGACGCTATGTGGGGCAACCCGTTCTTTAAGGCTCAGGACGGCATGAATAAAACCGGAAAAACAATAGTATTCGGACACTGGCATTGCTCACTTGGCCATGTAATCAGTTCTGATGGTGAGCTTAGTGAGTTTGGTGAGGATGCTTGTTGGGATATTTATAGAAATGACGATTGGAAAGTCATTGGACTTGATAAGTGTACCGCACGTACAGGAAAAGTTAATGTTTTAGTAATTGAAGATAATTTTTTAAATAAGGAGAATGTTTAAATGTTTATTGTTAGTGGCGGAAAAGGAACTGGAAAGACTAGAACACTTCTTGAGAAGGCACAGTCGGAAGGCGGAATTGTAGTATGCAAAGACCCCATAGCAATGAGAGACCGTGCTCATAGATATGGGATTACAGGACTTGATATTGTAGGTTATGACGACATCTATTTTGCGGGTAAGCCTGTCTATATTCACGATATTAATAAGTTTATTGAGCATAATATGCCGGAGGCTCAGGGCTATACCCTTTGTATTGACTAATGGATAAGAAATTTCTTTATGGCGCTCGTGATACTTCTACAGGAAAACTTGTTAATGATATAACAAATCCTGGACGTAAGTTTTGGGAAATGAAAGGTAGCTGTATGAAGGCTATTAATGCTTATAATAATAGAACTTCTTATTATGGTCGTCGACAGCACCATGATACGCTTGAGCTCGTTACTTTTGAGCTTGTTGAAGTTAAGGAACAAGAAAAGTAAAGCTAAAATTTTAAAGCAGGATTGAAAATGATCCTGCTTTTACTGTATTATATATTATAAATAATGCGGAGGATTAAGAAATGAGATTGATGGTTAAGCTTAAGCCTATTGAAGCAAAAAAGAAGAGAGTTTGCCCGACTTGCTATGCAAAAGGCGAAGTAAAATCAGACTGTTGTAGATGCCACGGAGAGGGTGTTATTAACTCTAAAACTATTAGATATAATGTTGCGGCTCGACCTATAGAAATTAAAAAGGTTGATCGAGATCCTAAGACAGGTGTGCTCAGATACTGGGAAAATGAAAGTGAGTTTTTCTATGAGACTGTTACACCTAAACTAAATAAATATGTACCTGAAGTACCTTTTGGAATTCATTTAATTCATGAAAACTATGATGATGCTTTTGCAGAGGCTAATCGAGTTAATAAAGCTCTTGAGGAGCTCGAGATAAAAGCTAGCAAGGAATTTATAAAGAAGCCCTGGTATGTGCAGAAGCAAGAAGAGATGAGTGCAGAAGAAGAGGAGCTGTATAATAAGCTTAAGCCACTTTTAGGTGATACTAATTTAGACTACATACGTGAGCTAAATAAATTGAAATTCTGCAAGTAAGGGGTATATCTGAAATGAATGATTTTTGTATTAAAGAGTGCCCATTTGGTAAAGAGAAGAGTAAAGAATTTTTAGATAAAAATAACTCTGTATACGACGCAGTTATAGATATGCAAACATTTGTGAAAGAATGCATAAAAACCTGCCCGCATAGAGATAAGTTAAATACAAAGGAAGACTAATTATGAGTAAATTGGTTTTTTATTATGGTACAATGGGCAGTGCGAAAACGGCTAACGCACTCATAACTAGGTATCAGTACCTTCAAAATAAACGCTCTGTATGGCTCATAAAACCGGCCACAGACACGCGAGATGATAAAGAGGGTAAAACCATTATTAAATCACGAATTGGTCTTGAGGCTGAGGCTACAGCTATTCAGAGTAGTGATGATTTGTTTAAGGTATTTACCAAGTTTTGGGGCTATAGTACGCCTGATGTAATTATATGTGATGAAGCGCAATTTTTTAGTACTACACAGATAGAGCAGCTTCGTGATATAGCAACGTTTTTGAAGATTGATATATTATGCTTTGGGCTTAAGACTAACTTTATTACACATAGTTTTGAAGGCTCAGCACGATTATTTGAGCTAGCAGATGAGCTTATAAAACTTGATAATATCTGTGACTGTGGCCAGCCTGCCCTTATAAACGCTAGATTAGATAAGCTCGGAAATATAACTACAGCCGGAGAAGATATCTTTATCGGTGGAGATGAGGTCTATAAAGCAATGTGTTGGAAGTGTTATAGACAGCAGACCGGAAAATAAGCTAAAATAAATATATGAGGGAAGTAAATTCTTTATTGAGTTTACTTCCTTTTGTTTTTATATTTGCTAAATTATTTGATTAATAAAAATTCAATCAGGAGGCCATATATGATTGGTGGTTGTACTAATTATCTCGCCACGATGCCTGAGATTACTGTGTATATGAATTGCGATACTCGTCTCGCTATTAATTTACGTATGTTTGATTTAGGTGATAATGACGAGTTTATTTTTGCTATAAAAAATTATAATTATATAGACTCCGGCTATGTTTATTTATACAGGGCACGAACAAAAGACATAGATAAAAACGGTGAAATTATTTTTAAAATTACTCCGGAGGTATCAAAGCGCATAAAACCTGGTGCGTTTTATAATTTTTCCTTATTAGCGAATGCTTTTGATTTAAAAGCTCCAACTGAATATAAAAAGCTTACTGATAACGGTGCAATTCATATTGAGTATGGCGCTCAAGATATTCTAGTTAAGCCGACTGAAGACGAAGTTGGTTACGATAATATTACCGGAATTCGTCTAGAGCCTATTTCTGATGAAAATGCAGATAGCGTACTTAGCCCGTATGCAAGCAGCAGAATCGTTGGCATGAGAGTAGAGGAGGCTTAAGTATGTTTGAAGTAAGAAGACCTGAGGAAAAGCCGATTGTTGTAATACGTACTGCTACCCCGCATGAATTGTCTAATTACGAAAAGTGGAAGCTTGAAAATATTGAAGAAGGCGCGCAAGTAAACAAGCTCGAGATGATTAGAGTAGCGACCCCGTCTAAAAAAGAGGCTTTTTCTAGCATCGAAAATAAGACAGCAAGAATTGAACTGGGGGAACTTGCTTTAAAGAGTGAAGTTACCCCTGAAGATATTTCGCCTGAAGAGCTATTCTTGATTGAGTGCTCTTTAGATGCTGATGTGTGGGCTAATTCAGAAAATAATTAAAATAAGAGAGGAAATATATTATGGCAAAGTATAAGGTGTGGCTAACTGTAAAAGATAGCTACGGAAATACTAAAGAGCTCGACGGCGGCAATGTTGATATTAATTTAGACGAAGAAGATGTAGACAATATCGTAGATAATCTCAAAGATAACATTACATCTCCTGTATATGTCCCTGAAGTTACCCCCGATAATATGCTTAAGTTCAAGCTTACTGATGAGGCTACTGAAGAAGAGCTTGAATTTGATATTGACAAATCGAACGACTGGAATGATATGGATCATACCGAAGGCTCTAATTTTGTCTGGGAACCTATGAAATAAGGAGGTAGAATTAAGATGAATGTAAGATTTTTTGGCGGCTGCAAGGAAGAATATGTAAGTATTCCTAAACATAATCCGATTGGCCTTTATTTCTGTGCAGATACACGTGAATTATTCTTAGGTGACCGACTACTAAGTGACGGCCTTAGAGTTGTATCTACTTTTGCTGATTTACCGAGTATTAGTGAGCATAAAGCTGCAGAAGGTATTATCTACTTTGTAGAAGACACTAAAAATGGTTATGTGCTCCCTCGTGGACGTTCCGAGTGGTTACAAGTTATTTATGCTCCAGCTACAGATGTGGCGGACTTATCTAATTATTACACTAAAGTTGAAGTAGATGAAGCTATTTTAGAGGCTATAGCAAATATTAAGGTAGAAGTTGATTTAACTGCTTATGCGTTAAAATCAGACATTCCTTCTATTGAGGGCCTTGCTACAGAGCAGTATGTAATTGACGCGATTGCAGCACAAGTACCCGTAGAAGAACTTGCTAAAAAAGAAGAAGTAGTTGAAGTTAAAACAAAGCTTGAGACTGAAGTGCTTCCCACTATCAAGGAAACAATTCTTCCTACTGTACAAGAGCTTACTAAAACTGCTGCAACCGAAGAGTGGGTTAAAGGACAGGGTTATTTGACGGAGCATCAGAGTCTTGATGCATATGCTACTACTGCAGTACTTAATAGTGCATTAGCAATAAAAGCGGATGATATACCGTTTAATACTTCTATGTTTGTAGGAAAAGCTCTTGGAGGATTTGGTGTTGGAGATGATTTAAAAGGTCTTTCAATTAGTAAAATATTGGCTAAATTATTAGAATTAAGTGATGTGAACCAGGAGCCGGGTTCACCGGATGAGCCTGCAGGAATTATTGAAAATATTATTTCAAAACAAATGCCTATGCTTGAAATAGATGAGAATAGTATGGCTATTGAATTACCTTATGTCTATCAAACCTTTGAGCGTGGGTCCGATGACGATGCTTCAAAGCCTGTGAAAACCAGTTTTTATCAGATAACTGAAAATGGCGAGGTAGTTGAATCAGGCTATCAGCATGTGAGTTCTGAGAATGACTCTATGTACTATCTAATCGCGCTACCTAAGGATATGGATTTTAATACTAATGTTACTGTTTATTGCTATGATACTTTAGTTGACCCTTCTAACCCATGGCAGCCTGTAGACGGCTTTGCTATGAGTAGCGATCCAGAGCTTATTGCTCAAATGTTTGCAGATGCTGGGCTTCCTATTCCGAATATCGACCAAAATGTTTATAGACTTTGGATAGATGAATCAGGTGCGACTTACAATGGTTCAATTTACAGATTTATTATTAACGAGTAAGGAGACGACTAAAGATGGCGCTTATTGAATCTTCTAATCAATATAAATATACAGGCAAAGGTCCACTTGACAAAAAGGCGTTAGTTGCTACCTACGCTGAGTTGCTTACATGGAATACTTGGGTAACAAAATCCGGTTCAAAAACAGCTTATAATACAATGGTTGTCGGCGTTTGGGCAAATAGAGAGGACCCAAGCAAAAATGGTGTTTACTATTTATTTGACCCTGCTTGTACAAGCACAATTAAGAATCCAGATGTAACTAATGCTGCAAATTGGCATAAGATAGCTGGAGTAGCTGACCTTAGCGCAAACTTTGAGGAATTGGCTTCAAAAGTTCGGATTCTTGAAGTTAAAGTAAATGGCACTGAAGAACAAGAAGGTTTAGTTACCAAAGTAGCAAAAAATGCTGCTGATATTGCAAATATCAAAGCTGCAGATTATGTTTCTGCTAATACTCTTGCTATAGAGCTAGAATCTTATGCAAAAACTTCTGATGTATTAACTATTACAGCTTTTAATGAGTTTAAAACTTCCAATGATGCTGCAATTCTTGCTGTACATAATGAAGCAACTGCGATTCAGCTTGAAGTAGACGAAGTTAAGTCTACTATTAGCAGCAATACTTCTAAATTAGATGGCATTACTACTACAGTAGTAGATGCTATAGAAGACGCTATTGAAGCTATTACCCCAACACCTGCAACCGAAGAAAAACTCGGCAGTATTAAGTCTGGTTTTGGCGATAATGTAGTATCTGTTGACGAAGAAGGAATAGCTACCGTTACTTCTGTTAATGTTAACTCGTTAACTCAAGATACTGGTGATGTTTTTATTCTCTGTGGCGGCGATTCCTCTTCCAACTATTAATTTATTTAAATAATGTACTATTAAGAGAAGTCTAATAAAGGCTTCTCTTTTTATTATAGAAAAAGAATAGACTAATAATAAGCTAAATTATTTAGTGATTAATTTTAGAAATTAATATCCGAGGAGATTTTATAATATGGCTATTATTAAAAAATTAAATACCCGGATTACCTTAAAGTATGATAGTTATGCTAATTGGACAAGTGCTCCTGGCAAAGATCTTGTTTTATTTAAGGGCGAGGTTGGTATTTGTGAAATTCCTTCTGTTAATAAGGATTCTCACATTGCTCCCACAGTTATATTCAAAGTAGGCACGGGCGCAAAGTACCCTGAAGGTCACGAGAAGGCTGGTGAATATATAACCTTCGAAGATCTTCCTTGGGCTTCTGCTAGAGCCGCCGATGTATACAGCTGGGCTAAGGCTTCTGCAGTTAAGCTTATTGACAAGAAGTTAGTTTTTGTCGGTGGTAACCCAGATGGTACTGATAAAGAAATTCCTTTTAACTATGTTACTAAGGCCGAAGTAACTGCCATTACAAATTCGCTTGCAGCAAAGCTTGAAGCTATTGAGTCTAACCTAACAGACATTGACGATATTAACATCAAAATAGGTGATGGCTTTGACTCTACGAATACCGTTAAAAAGGCTATTGAGGTAGCAGTTTCATTGGGTCAGCAAGGTGTCGATAAGGCTACAACGGCTCTTACCGAATTAACTAAGAGCAGCGGTACACTCACCAAAGCTGTTAATGATATTAAGCAGCTTCAAGCAGATCTTACAGCAGAAATCTACGCTCGTGGCGAACAAGGTGAAGACCTTGAAAATCGTCTGCAAAGTGTTGAGTCCTTTTTTGTAACCTCTGAAGGCGAGCAGCTTGATAAAGCTCTTGATACCTTAAAAGAAATTCAAGTCTACCTAAAAGGTGAGGGTGAAGCACCAGAAGGCGTTATCAGTCGTGTGGCTGCAAATGAGGCAGCTATTAAAACACTCCAGAGTTCTAATGGTATTATTGATCGACGTATAGCTTCTGCTGAAGCATCTATCGAAAAAAATGCTACTGAGACCTCATCTATTCAGGCCATAGTGTCGGGCTATTCAGGTTCGGGAGCAATTCAAGCCGCCATTAGTGACGTAAGTGCTCGTACAGATACAGCTCTTCAGGCAGCACAAAAGGCTCAAAGTGATACTGTAACTCTTACAGAGGTAGTTAACAACAAAAGTACCGGTTTAGCAAAGACCTATAATCTAGCTTCAACTGCCGCAGCAAGAGTCGAAGGGTTTGATGCCCGTATCACTGCTAATGAAGCGGCAGTTAGTACCCTTCAAAGTATTGTTCAAACTGGCAACGATTCTAACACCAAACTAAGAACTGATATTACAAGTATTCAATCTCTGGTAAACCATACTTCTAAGGGTAATGAAGCACTCCATAGTGAAATTACTAGGATTGCGGGATTGGTTGAACAGTCTAGCGATAGCTGGGTTACTGTCAAGAATACTGCAAATAGTGCATTAGCTAAAGCTGAAGCAATTGAGGCTGACTATCTTAAGGCAGCTGATTCATATGTTCTGCAGTGTGGTACTGCTACAAGTACAAGTTCGGCAAATTAATTAAAAATTTAAATAAAAATTATTTATAAAGGATGGGCTAATTTAATGGCAAACAAAACAATTAATACAAGAATTAAAAACAGATTTGATACACTGAGCAATTGGCAGGGCGATGGTGTTGGGCTTTTACCAGGTGAAATTGCACTAGTTAGTACGACTGTTGCACAAACTGATAGTGCAGGTAATATAGTCAATGTTCCCGCAGTCCTTATGAAGGTTGGTGCCTATAAGAAAGATGCTCGAGGTAATAATACTACTGAGTTAGAATCTTTTAGTAACCTTCCGTGGGTAAGCGCAATTGCTGCCGATGTTTACGACTGGGCCAAAGGAGAAAACGCAGAAGATGTTGAGGTATCGGTTATAAAGTCAGGATCAACTGCTACTTCACAGACTCTTGCAACATGGATAAAAGAAGTATATGATAAAGGTATCGCAAATGCCGGTGATATAGCGAAAAATACTGCTGCTATTAACACCTTAACGGGAGGTTCAACAGGTTCTCTTCAGCAAGCTATTTCAAGCGCATTAGACGAGCTTGATTTTGCTGATAATGACGCTACTGTGGGGTCGGCTGGCAGTACTGCAGGCAAGTTCGTAACAGTTGTTACTCAAAATAACGGTCAAATTGCAGTAACTAAAAGAGCTATTGCCGAAATTGACCTTCCTAATATTCACGCTTCTAAAATTATTATAACGGATGCTGTCGGCACTCCTGAGGCTGAGGGTTATAGAGAGGCAGTCACACTCCCAAGCAAACTCAGCGAGATAAATGGATCTTTGGAAGCTAATGCTACTAATATTACTAATATTACTAAGACTGGTGGTATTATTGACACTAGGATTACTTATAAATTAGCTACGTTGAAGCTAGACACAGACCCTACTTCCGGCGGAGAGGCTGCTGACACGGAGAACTTCGTAACTCAAGTTAGGCAGAACAATGGACAAGTTTCTTACTTGACAAAAACACTTCCTAAAGCAACAAATTCTAAATTCGGTATTATAAAACTGGGCGCAACCGGAGGTGCTGCTACTTATGATTCCATTTTTGGAACTGACGGAAACGGCGGAATAAATGCTCAGGTAAATCAAAATAAAGCTGATATAGAGGGTTTAGCTAACACTGTTTCTAGAGGTGTTAATTTTAGAGGTGAAGTTGAAACTGCGCCCACAGGTTCAACCTATACGCTCAAAGATACAACCGAAGCAAAGAATGCTATTCTTGGTGATATTGTTATTTGTGGTGAAAAGGAATATATCTATACAGCAAACAGCACTTGGAAGGAACTCGGTGACCTTTCTCGTGTAGGTGCAGTAGAAGGCTGGCATAGTCACGAGAGCACAGCGGGAACATACACAAAAGTAATAGTAGACGGTAAAGGTCACGTCACTGGCGGAAGTAATCCTACCACACTAGCCGGTTATGGTATTACTGATGCTTACACTAAGGGTGAGGTTTACACACAAACAGAAGTAAACGCAGAGTTGAATAAGAAGTCTGATACTACACATACTCACGCTATCTCTGCTGGAGCAGAAGACGATAATGTAGTAGTTCTTGCAGGAACGTCTGGTACACTTGGTGTTAGTTATAAAGCTACACACGCCGCCTCTGGTGTAACTGCCGGCATTTATAAGAGTGTTACCGTTGATGCGAAGGGTCACGTAACCGGCGGAAGTAATCCTACAACTATCGCAGATTTTGGAATTACTGACGCTTACACAAAAACAGAAGTAAACGCAGAGTTGGCGAAGAAGTCTGGTACTGATCACACTCACTCTGATTATGTAAACCAGAACGCATTTAGCGGCATTAGTGTAGGCAGTACTACTGTTGCTGCAGATACGGCTACTGATACGGTTGAATTTGCAGGAAATAACATAACAATTACACCTGATGCAGCTAATGATAAGATTACCTTTTCAGTAACAAAAGCCGACGCATCCGGCGAAACTGGTATTGTTACTCTTTCCGATGCAGTGTCGAATAGTAGTGAAACAGCTGCAACTTCTAAAGCTGTCTATACCGTTAATGAAAAAGCTGTTGACGCTCAATCTCGTGTGACAGCTGTTGAAGGCAACTACATAAAGTACAATTCCACTACTAAGCATATGTACATAGGAGCAGCAGGCGATAATACTTCCGATAAGGCCAATTCAGATTATGTTATCTTTGATTGTGGTAATGCCACTGGTTGGGCTTAATAGCAATTATAAAATAATATCTACAAAGAAGCAACTGTATTTGCCAGTTGCTTCTTTTATTTTAGTAAATCTATTTGCTAAATTATGTGTATAATAAAATTTATAGATAGGAGTTATTGCTATGATAGTAAAACACCGAAGAGGTACAACCGAAGACTGGCGTAAAAATAATATCATACCAGAAGCGGGTGAGTTAGTAATAGAAGAATGCAATGACGGTACTAGAAGAGCTAAATTTGGTACCGGCTATCAGTATTTTTCAGACTTGCCTTATATTGATGATAAGCTATGGGAAGAGATAGCTAGTGCCAAAACAGACCTTAATACGAAAATAGCTGATCTAAATAGACGTTTTTCAAAAGAAATAAATGAAGCTAAAGACTCTTTTGAGGATCGACTCACACTTGAAGCACGCGTTCGTACGGGGGCTATTGCTGATTTAAATACAGCAACATGCAACTCGGTTGAACAGCTTCGTAATGATTTTCAAAAAGCAGACGGAGTTCTTCAAGAACAACTTAATAATACTTCTGCTGAGTTATACTCAATTATTAATAATGTCGGTAGTAGTGCAACTGCAGGTATTGGTAATGTAAGTGGTCAAATAGCTAATATTGAAAGTACAATTAATAGAGAGCTTATTAGTCATAGAGCACTTTTTGATAAGAAACTTGATGAGGTGGCTGATGCTTTAGTAGAAGATTATACTATTAAAATCACTGACCTCACAGAAGGCCTTCAGGCAACTTCAACCGGGTTGGCAGAAGTAGTTGCACAAACAGATGAAAATAAGGCAGTTATTGCTGATTTTGCAAGGGCTGCAATTAATAAGGTAGATTCTGTAAAAGAATCTCTTAAGACGCAGATAGCTGCGCAAGCGAAGCGCATTGATAATCTTATAGCGCCTTCTGACGGCGAGCCTGTCACTAATGAAGTTATCATACGCGAATTTGAAGACCTTCATATTGGATATGACGGGGAGCTCCATGAGACTGCTGGAGGTGCAGTTAGAGATATAGGTTATAAGCTAGATGAGTTAGAAGAAAGCTTAATTAGCCGTACAGTTAATGGACTTCATTATGAGGATAATCAGTTATATCTTACTTCTGATGGTAAATTTGTTGGTAACCCTGTAACAATTACTGGAGGGTCTGGTGGTGGCTCTAGCACTGGTGGTAGCTACAGCGTACGACTTTACAGTGATAAGATGAAAACTAATCTTACGGTAGCAGCGGCGGAAGAAATCTATCTTTGGGCAAGGTTTACAGAAACATTTGATAGGGTGCCTACTCAAGCTATTGGTACTTTGACAGTTCTACATAGACCTTATAATAAGAATGCTCCAAATGCTCCCTATAGTCCGTATACACTAACACAGGAAGAAAGCAGTGTAGTGCCTGATACAGATTTTAAGATTAATGTTGCACCCATTCTTAATTTGTATGATATAGATACTAAGGTAGAAATTAATTTTCATATTGTAGCTGGGGAATCTAAAATTGAACGTGACTTACTTTTCACGGTTACTCAGCGAGAAGCGTTTATTAAAGCTATTAGATACGATGAGGCAGCTACTTACGACAGTGACCTAAGACTTTGGTTTACTTGTATTGGTAAAGACCTAGAGAAAGAAGTTATTATTGAAATTGATGGTGTCGAGCATACTCGAAAAAATATTGGTACAAGCCATAATAAAGATGATTATATTGATGTACCATTAAAGGGTAAGATTAGTCACGGCGCTCATATAATGACTCTGTATTATATTGCAGATGGAGTCCCTTCTACTAAAGAAGAGCATATCTTGTTGTTTAATGATAAGATTAGCACAGACGTTTTATTAGGTACATTATGCGATAAAAGTGCTATTACTAATGGCGAGGCATTAACCGGATCTTTCGTTGTTGACACTCCTGGTGCAAACCAGGACGTTACTACTGAAGTTAGAATTCAGGCTTGGGCATTTGACGAATTTGGTGATCAAAAAAGTTACGAAGAGCAGATTCACCCAAATGTTCAGGATAATAAAATGTTCCCTTGGGCGATTAACAATTACCCGGCCTCTGGGGAACTATATATTACTTTTATCAGTGGCGCTACTGAAAAACTTATTAAGGTACAGATTGAAAAGGCCAATACGGATTATGAGACCTCACCTGTAACTACCGGTTTAATTTATGCTTATAATGCAAAGGGTTATACTAATTCTTTAGAGGGTAAAGAGCTCTATAAATACGATTTCAAAACAGTCGGTGGTTTAAAAACTACCATAGAAGCAGTTTCCGAAGATTTTAACTGGGTATCTAACGGTTATGTGGACGGTGAAGCGCTTACTCTGAGTGGCGCCGCAAAACATACTATTAAGCTACCTATGTTTTCTACAAGCTATATTGATGGCAATGGCGAGACTATTATTTTAGGTGACACTGCAGATGAAGCCCTTACGAAAAATGGACGTACTTTTGAGATTGACTTCAGCGTAAGTAATATAACAGATATTAAGGCACCAATTATTGAGTGTATATCTAAGACTCATGCAGGTTTTGTGGTTACTCCTCAAATTGCTTATTTATTATCGTCAAACGGTAAAGATATTCAGCAGGATAATACTGGTTTTATTGAAAATGAAACTGAAATTGCTGCAACATATATTAAAGATAACTCTCGTATAAGACTTGCTTTTGTTATCGAGCCTTTAGGCTTTGTAAAAGATACTGACGAAGTACCGCTCGGACAGTGTTTAAATATTTATATTGATGGCCAGTTTGCTAAGTCGGTGCCCTATTCAAATAATGCTAATTTTGTTCATGATGGCTTTATTTCAATAGGTAGTGATACGTGTATTACTAAAGTATATGAAGTACGTGTTTATAACCGTGGCTTGTCTACAAAAGAGATTTTACAGAATTATAAGGCAGCACCTGCAAGGCTGATGGATAAAGAAGCCCGTTTTAAGGATAATGATATTTTAAATGATTTCGATGAAGTTGATTACTATAAAGCAATTAATAAATATCCTTGTTTATTAATAACAGGTCCTTTAGCTCCTTATAAGGATGCTTACGGTAATAAATATGAGATAGTTGATAGTGTAAAGGTCTTCCAGACAAAGACGGACTCTGGAGTAACTTTGACCAAGCCCGATGGTAATGGCAGCTATACTACCCACTTTGATCTGTTAGATAAAAATGAAGATGGTGTGTGGGTCTGCTCTAATAATGTACAAGGTACCTCCTCTGTAAAGTTCCCAGTTAAAAACTATAAAGTATACTTAGCTGAGGTTTTATATAATGAAGATGGTACGCCTAAAACAGAGGAAGATGAATTCGGTAAGGCAAGAGTAAAAACAAAGAAAGTTAAATACTCTTTAAAAGGCCAGGATGCCGAGGGTAATGATCTGTCTATCGGAGAAAGCACTCTTTGTTGGAAAGGTGACTATATGTCTTCCGACCATGCTAATACTTTTAATGCTAATATGGCCAATGATTTATTTGGAGACGTGCTTGACTCTCAAAATCCAGCAAAAGGCGGCGATCCCAGAGTACAAAATACTATTTATGGCTTCCGTTGTCTGTTGTTTCAGCGAGATGATATAGATGGTAGTATTAAGTTTATTGGAGACGGTGCACTTAATAATGACAAGGGTAACACCAAGACTTTTGGCTTAGAGCATAAAGATGATAAAGGTAATGATACGCTTCGTCAGAAGTGGGAATTTAAAAATAATACAAACCCCCTTTGTATGTTTGAAACTGACCGCTTCTTTAAAACAGTAACTGTTACTGATGACGACGGCACTACTTATGAACAGCTACAAGTACTTGGTGGCCTAGAATCAACTTACCCAGATCAAGGTGACCTTGAAAAAGAGGGATTAACACCTAAGTATGATCAGCTTCAGACGTTATACACTTGGGTGTATCAGCGTGCTAATTTCTGGGATGCTTCCGATGAACTACTCGTTGAGCCTAAAATTTATAATGGCCAGGAATACTTTTCTGAAAAAGCTTATCGTAAAGCAATCTTTATTAATGAATTTGAAAAACATTTCAATAAGAATCATACTTTAGTTTATTATCTATTCAGCGAATTTACAGCCCTTTGTGATAATAGAGCTAAAAATATGTTCTTACGTAGTGAAGATATAAGATGTGAAAAACTTCTTAATATAAATGGCGAAGAAATGTCTATCATGGACGCTATTGATTTTACTACAGGCGAAGTTAACGCCAATATGATTGATTGGGAAAACTCGATATTTGCAAAGTGGATTACTGACCTATACGACCTTGACTCTTGTTTCGGAGTAGAAAACTCCGGTTATTTGCAAATTCCATACTACGCTGAGTGGAATTATACTCTAAAAGGCAAGCCTAAGTTTAACGGCCTTAGCTCTAGACTCTGGCTAATGTTTGAAGACGCTTTTGCTGCAGACATTAAGAAAAAAGCTCAAGCACTTACTGCTAGGTCTTCTGGCGGTTTAAATTATGATACTATGTATGATTATCACATTAAAAATAATGCCTTAAATGTTTGTGCAGCGGTAGTTAACCAGGACATGAAGAGTAAGTACAGTGACCCTTGGGAATTTGGTTATATAAATTACGCTATAGATGGCCATCCTTGGCAGAGCACCTCTGAGTATAAGTATTTACAACGAGGAAGCCGAACAACGCAAAAAGACGCATTTATCCACAAGCGTTCTAATATGCTCTATAGTAAGTACCTATGTGATAAATTTTTAAATAACAACATTAACTTCCGTTGTGGTGTTGGAGGATTCGATGACGAGGGCAATCCTTATGGAGGATTACCTATAGAAGAAAGTGGTATTACTATTGCAGCAAATCAAAGCTTATATCCAGCAGTTAAGTTTGGTGACGGCGAATCTGGAGTAATTGTTCCAGGAAAGAAAATAGCTGTAGATGAAACAGAGACTATTTCAAAACCTGGTGCTAAAGGTGATGTAGTGGGTTACTCTGACACTATTTATATCGCCGGCGGCTCGCTTTTAACCGATATTGGTGACATCTCAAAGTACCATCCTTATGAGATACAGCTACAGAATGCCACTAGTTTAAAGCAACTTACTCTCGGATCTGCAGAAATAGGTTTTGAAAATACCACCTTGCAGAAACTTGAAAAATTAGACAGCTGTCCACTTTTGGAAGAGCTTAATATCATGGGATGCACTGCACTTGAATCAGTAGACTTATCTAAGAATATGCTGCTTAAAACATTATATTCTAGTGCTCAGTCTGTAAAATTGCCAAATGGTGGTGTACTTGAAAAATTACATCTCGGTAATGTAGTTGACCTTGAAGTTTTAAACCAAACAAAACTCATTGAATTTAAGTACTCAAGCTTAGAGGCAATGTCTAGACTTTGGATAGAAAATACACCAAAGATTCCTGCATTAGCATTAGCTGCAGAATATTTACCTAAGTTAGAAAATGGCCTACGACTAGTGGGAGTTAATGAACAAATTACGAAAGAGCAGCTGCTTAAGTTGACGGAGGATTCTGCACTTAACAAGTATCTCGATGCCGATGGTAATAGAGTTGGCGGTGCTACTAGATATCCTTATATTTCTGGTACATGCATAGTAACTGATATTTTAACTGGAAAAGAATACACGCTAGTTAAGAGTAAGTATCCAAACCTTAATATTGAATATGCAGAAATGCATACTGATGTTACTTTTAAATATCAAGATTCTACTGGTGTAGGGCAAGAAAAAGTTATTTCATTAGTTTTGAAAGACTCAGATGTAGGTGATTTAACCGGACATGTAGAATTGCCCGAAGCTTATTGGCCAACAGATGACGCTTTTACTTATACATTTAAAGGTTGGTCCGAAAAACAGCAGCCTAATAAGGGCATCGAGAATACTGAAAATGACTGGAATGACTATATCCAAGAAGACGCTCTAGAAAATCTTGTAGGTAGTCGTGTGCTCTATCCTGTCTTTGAAGCGGTTAGACGTATTTACGATGTAACATTTATAAATCCAACTGCACCTTTTGACAATCAAATTGTCTGTGTAATTCCTACTCCTTATGGTAGCGCCGTTGATTTTACAGGGGTAAATTACCCGACACCGAAGAAGTTAGACACTGATTCACCAGATTCTTACGAATTTACCGGTTGGTCTAGTCCCGACGGCACTCTTGATGAAATCGTTAGTGCAATAACCTTTGAGGCCCAGTTCGCAGTACTTGACAGTGCTTGGTATCATATTGGCGTTGAAGATATTTCAGACTGTGTTGACAGATACGGGAATAAATTTAATGGTTATGAGTTAGACAGCTCTAATAACACAATGTCAATTACTGAGTGCAAGAATGATTTAAACTCTGCTGTTAAAATACCGGAGTCTTTTAGCTTTAGTTCAGTAGATTATGAAGTAACAAAACTCGGAGGCTTCCAAGATCACTTTAATTTGGAATTAGTTTCCTTGCCCAATACGCTACAAATACTTCTAAATAGTGCTTTTGCAGGTTGTTCTAATTTAACTGAGATTATCTTGCCAGACTCTTTGCTCAATATAGGTCAAAGTGCCCTACAAAACTGCACTAAATTAAAAACTATTACTATTCCTGCAAATGCACAAACAATTGAGAATAAAGCTTTGGCTGGTTGTTATAGCCTTAAAAGCATTAATGTTGCCGAAGGAAATAAGAATTTTGCTGTAGTTCAAGATTGTTTAATTGATATTGCGAATAAACAGCTAATTCAAGGTCTTGCTTCCAGCGTTATTCCGGCAGATGGTTCAGTAACAAGCTTGGCACCTTATTGCTTTGATCATATGCAAATTACTACTGTAGATATTCCAAGTGGTATAACGGTAATACCTGACAATGCATTTAGCTGGTGTACTGCTCTTACAGCTGCTACTTTACCTAATGGGCTTACCCACTTAAATCATTCTTGTTTTGCATGGTGTTATGGCTTAACTGATGTTGTACTACCTGAAAGCTTGACAGAAATACAGACATATGTATTTAACTCGTGTGCATTACGAGAGGTAACTATCCCTGCGAAGGTAGACGCTATATTAAATCAATCTTTTGGTGGTATATCATCCTTGCAGACGGTTACCTTTAAGAAGGCTTTGAACCCCGACGATAGTATTAAAATACCAGAGATTGGTGCAACTGCTTTTGCAGACTCTGCTTCTGATACAAATGGTACTCCGACGGTATTTAATGTACCATGGTCCGCTAATCAACATTATAAATTCTTTGTTGAAGAGAAAAAGACAGATCCTACATTTGGCGCCATAGGCGTATATTTTGTAAAAAATGAAGACGGAAGTTATAGTACCAATATAAACTTTGATTATGAGGAGGCTAACTAATGTATAAGATAATACAGAATAATAAAGTAATTGAGGTTGTAAAATATCCTCGATTCGTTAAGTTTTTAGCTTCTGGTCATATCGCTATGACAGACAGTCATTCCGCCAACGGTATTGTAGGCTCTGATAATAAAACTATTTATAGCTATAAACCTCATCCAAAATTTAAGACTGTAACAGTAGAAAAAATTAATCTAAAGGAATTTGAGAGGCTTCAGGGCCTCTTGAATTCCAACCGAGAAGTCTGTGCAGATGAGTCCGTATTAGTTAAAGCAAGACAAACTAAAATAAGACAGCTTTCTAGTCAATGCAAGGCTAATATCAGTGCAGGTTTTTCTATAATGTTGTCTGATGGCAAATCTTATAACTTTAAACTTACCGCAGAAGATCAGCTAAATCTAATGTCTATTGAGGGACAATTAAACGCGGGGGCGGTAACAGTTTTATATCATGCAACAAATCAGCCCTGTAGAATTTTTTCACGAGATGATATGTTGAAGGTTATCAAAGCTTTTAGACGCCATGTTATATATCATACAACGTATTTTAACGTAGCTAAGCAGTATATAAATTCGTTAACAGATATTAAAAAAATAGATAAGTTTAGCTATGGCACAGATATTTCCGTTACAGTAAAAGATAAAATTATTAAGCAGATTCTCAGGAATGGGGCTGATTTAATATGAGGGCTAGAATAAGCCAATTATATAAAACTGAAGCTGAATGGTCAAAGTTACCTAAGTTTAAGCCATACCCCGGCGAAATTATTATCTTTGCTCCTGATGATCAACACTCTTATCCTAGAATGAAAATAGGTGATGGAAATACTCTGCTAGTTAATCTTCCTTTCTTCGGTATTACTGAGCTAGAAGACCCTAGACGTGCTAATCAAGTAATTGATGCTGGTTGTATTGCTGACCCTACAAAATAAGATAAAATAAAAACCCTAGATTAGATTTATGAAAAGTACTAGTCTAGGATTTTTATTTTATCAATATTTTTATTTTATCTGCTAAATTATATAGATTGGAAAGGTAATACTTAGAGTTTAAATATACTTTTAATTGAAAGGAAATTGTTATATGGCACAATTAAATGCAACTGTTGAACAGATTCAATTAACAACTAATATGCTAAAGTCTGGTGATAATAAAGACTGGACAGACATCAATTATCCAAGTGCTAAAGCAGTATCGGATTTGGTTGACACTAAAATAGCTGCGATTATTCCAGCGGATAAATTTGAGCACCCTATTGGAAGTGTTTTAATAACAAGCACAAATGTTAATCCAGGGGCCTCTATTGGCGGTACTTGGGAGCTATTTGATAAAGAATATAAAAATGATATGACTCCATATCCTTCTGGTGCGACTATTTGGGCAGCTGGAGGTGCAAATCTTACTGCTGGATATTGTTCTAGAGATAACCATACCATTCGTTTAAGACTTGTACTTACTACAACGTCTAGTGTAACAGCTGACACTCTCCTTGGTACAATTAGTCCAACAGCTGTTGGCGCCAGCACTGATGTACCTCGTCTTGCCTTTGGCATTGCAGACTTAATGGTTGATAGTACACAGGCAGCGAACGGTAATAAATCATACGATATACAGTATCATATAGATGCAAGTGGCGCAGTTACAATTAAAAAAGTATTTAATGATACAACTTTGCCTGTTGGTACTGTAATAGATATAACAGCCTATATACCAATGGAAATGTTTTTTATGGCCGACTGGGCGTGTAATAAATTTTATTGGAAGCGTACTAAGTAACATAATTTAGTAAATAAGTAAAGAAGGTGATTCCTATATCTAATTTAACTTTATATATTGAAGAGGGCGGTACTGTTCCTTCTACTGATATTTATGGCACAGGTAAGAAAGTTTTTGTTAATATTGGTTCCGGAAATGTTTTTAAACTGAGATGGGATCCGCCTTCAATGACAAATGATACAGTCGACAGATATAGTGTAGTAATTGAACGATATGACCCAACAGCAAATACATATTACCCTGTTTTTAATAAAAATGTAGGTCTGGTTAATGAGTTTTATGTAAATGCAGACATACTACCCGTATCACCTGCACAGTATCAGGTATCTGCTTATGTTATTGCTCACGGTAAACAGGGTGGTATTATTACTTCATCTATTGAAGTTCGCTATGTCTGTAGGGGCAGTGGTACTTATGTAAAAGTTGACGGATATCTTGAAGATAATACTTACAAGAATTATACGCAACCAATTATGAAGCGTGCCGTGGCTTTTACCAAAGCAGCTGTTTCAAACGAAGCTAGTGCTCGAATAGTAGATGAGGACGGTAATGAAGTATCTATTTTAGACGATGAAGGAAATCCAGTAATAATAGAAGCTACTAGACTATTAACTGGCATTGAGTGGCAGCTTGTTGCAGAGGGCTATGTAAAAGATTCAGAAGGCGTTTGGCAAGCTGTTGATATTAAATACGAAGTACTCGTAGATAAAAATGGCGATATTATTACTGATAAAGACGATAAAGCTATTTACGTGCTATAATTAAATTATTTAAGGAGAAAAATAATATGTATGAATTTAAAGCTGCAGTGCTAGACCGTAAGCTTAATTTAATAGATGAAAATAAAAATTTGTTGCAGTATCCGTATAAGTATACTGAGCTTCCAACAGGCCTCGAAAATGCTGGAGATGGCTCAATTTTAACTACTGCTGAAAATATTCCTGAGGGTAATAGCAGCCTAATCTACTTAGAAAATACGCTTAGTTTACCTGCAGGTGACTATACAGCAAGTATTGAAGTATCTGATATTATAGATATTACAACGCCTATAACAGAGCATGGTTTTTCAATAACACTTAAAACAGATACTAGAGATGATATCTCAATTTCAGACCACGCCGTTTTTAACGTGCCTAGTGATATTCCTGAGAATATTCCAGTTAAGGTATATTTAAAGGTACCCGCAGATTTTACCGCCGGTCTAGTAATAAAGCCTATGGTTGAAAAGGGCTTAGAGAAAACTAATTGGGTACCTTATATGAAAACTATAGGTAGCTATGTAGATGAGCGCTTTAACAGCACTAACACTAAGCTTAGAGATGTACTTGCTTTTATGAAGCTGGTTGATGTTGATGATGTCTAGTAATAAATGATGAAATTTTAAAGAAAGGATATTAATGTATTATGGCAGGTGACTACGTAAGTAGCGGTAATAATTTAAAAAGTACCATCATGATAGATGGTAAAGAATATAATGTACACGCAAAAACTGCAGAAAGTGCAACAACAGCAGATAGTGCTGCAGTAGCAGATAAAGTAGCTAATAAATTGACTATCTCAATTAAACGAGGAGAAGCTAATCCTGATAGCCTTACCTTTGATGGCACTAGTGAGGCTTCCACGACGATAGAAATTCCTACATATACGCTTAGCAAAGACGCTAATACCATTACGTTAACAGGAAGCGATGGCAGCACAACTTCTGTTGTTGACGCTAACACAGGTGGCGACATGCTTAAGAGTGTATATGATACTACTAATAACGGTAAAGTTGACCTTGCAGAGAACGCAGAAAAACTTGGAGGCACAGTAGCAGCTAACTATGCACTAAAGAGTGAGTTGTTCAGTAAAAGTTATAACGACCTTACCAATAAACCTACAATTCCTACAGTAAATAACGCTACATTAACTATTCAAAAGAATGGAACGACCGTGGCAACATTTACTGCTAATAGCAACACCGCCGCGACTGCAAATATCACAGTGCCTACGAAAACTAGTGAATTAACTAATGATAGTGGATTTAAAAAAATTACTGTGAGTACTGCTGACCCATCGGGTGACGGAGATATTTGGTTTAAGTATTAATAGGAGTTTACAAGATGGCTAGAAATATTATTAAGCTTAACAGAGGCGATTCCTGTGAATTTAGAGTGTGTACCAATCTATCTGATACAGACGTAGCTTATTTTGCTCTGCTTTACCCTCATCAACGTTTTGAAGATGCTATAATCACTAAAGGTTATACTATGGCAGACCAAATAGATGAAAACGGTATTAATACTGGTGAAATTATAATAAAAATAAAACCAAGAGATACGAGTTGTCTTGCGCCTGGTATATACTATTATGCTGTTAAAACTTATTGTGGCGGCGTTTTAAACATAGATAATGGTAGTTACGAAAATGCTCAGGAAGTACATACAATCATTGAGCGCACAAAATTTATTATAAACGATTAAATTTTAAAATTTTTTATTGTATATAATAATATATTTATTAACTAATATATTATATAATATTATATATTATTAAATATATTATATATTTATTTAAGAGATACGAGAGTAAAATCTTGTATCTCTTTTTTTTTATTTGTCTAAGAAAAATTTTTATAAAGCAACAGAATTTAGTAAACAAATATTGTAATATATTATATAAAACATTTGGAGGCTTAAAATGATTTTAAGAATTACCGTTGACGATAACGATTTTACAGAGGAGCTTGAGCAGTTTGCAGAAGATCCTGAAGGAGCTGCATACCTTTTAAAAACATGTAAGCTTGAAAATAATCAACTTACACAAGATGAAAAGCTTGAGCTTTTTAAGCGTGCCGATAGGTTTAGAGAGTTATTCTATAATACTTATAAATATACCCCCGAATCTGCAGCTGAGCTTTGTGAGATGATAAAACAAAATTGGGCGAACTTTGTAAATTATGTTATGGAAGATCATGAGTGGTGGGCCGACGAAGATAAAATTAGAATTAGAGAGTATCTTATTCGTGATTTTAAAGTAAAATTTCAGAAGAGCCTAACGCCCAAATGGGAGAACGGCGAAGTAGTTTATATTTGCTGCGGATACCATAATAGATATTGGACATTTTAGGAGAAATACACGTGACAGCTTTAGGAATTATTCAAATTATCTATCTTGTTATTAATGCTGTTGGTCTCGTGAGTAGTTTAAGGGCTTACTTTACAAGTAGTGAGCTTCTAACTATTAAATTTCTCAACTTTACAGAGAAGTACTGTGGTAAACTTATTGCACTATGTGTGAGTGTTTTATTTATTTTACTTTACATACCAGTTATAGTTATTAATGCTATTTTTATTACCTTTTTAATTATTTGCGGGTCTTATTTAACTTAAAAACTTTTTATTTAGGAGTATAAACCATGACTGTTTTAGAAATATTTTTCCTTTACTGGGCGGTAATTAATATACCTGTTGGTACAGTTATAATAACTGCTAACTGTGTAGATGGCGCTAAGCATGATAAACTTAATTTACTGTTTTGGCCTCTTCTTGTGAATTCTTTATGTAAGAAACTTAATAAGATTGGTACAGTAATTGCTACCTTATTTATTTCAATTTTCTTTGCACCAGCTATTATTACTTATTATATGGCTGGAGGCTTTGTAGGTTTAGTTTATTTAGGCTATATAGGTTTTTATAAACTCTTTAAAAGAAAGGATTAATTTCTATGAATAATATTAGTATTTATGATTATATAGAAACTGAGCTTGCTTGGCAGCTCGACGATTCTTCAGACGTAAATGTAAGAGGTATTGCAGAAGATATTGCTGACGGGCTTAAGACTCGAGGTTATTGCTCAGACCCTTACTTTGAATATGAGAAAGCTCTTATATGTCCAATAAACAAAAGACACGATAAGTGCTGTCCATGCATACAGTGCGAGAGTTACAAGTTTTGTGAATTACTTCGTAAGGAAGGTTATATATAATGGAAAGAATTGAAGTTCCCGCAGAAATTTATTATAAAGCTTCTGATGGTAAGAAGTTTCTTAAGGAAGAAGACTGTCAAAGATATGAGTTTCTTTCTGAAAAATATATGAATAAAGACCACCACGCTATTTGCGAAGATGGCGAAGGACACGATCAGCACTTTTTCTTTGCTGCAACTAAAGAAGAAATTATTGAAATTTGTGATTTAAGCTACTACTTGTTCGGTTATAGACCTCGAATAATTGATAGTAAGCTTGATACTTGGATGAACTGGGCGCGTGGTTGGCTGTGGATTCAGTATGAGGGACCTTTTGAGTATGGTCCTTGCCCTGAGCTTTGCACTGTTTCTGATTTTATTAAGCTTCAGAAAGAATGTATAAATAACTACAAATCTGCATTAACTGTTGCAGAACAAATTAGAAATACACCCGGCCCGAGGAATTAAATATGTTAAAACTTGGAGCTATTATTCCCAGTGAAAGCCCTAAAGGCACAGAGTATTATATCGTAACAGAAACCGGTCGAAGACCTAAGCTTGAGTTGGTTGAAGACTTTATTATGAGAAATTACGTTGTACCTTATGGCGACGAACTTTGTACATTAAAAGAAATAATAAATCGTGAAAAACAAAAAATATTAAGTGAGGGATACCTAGATGTTTAGATTTTTTAGTAAACTTAAACTTTATTTTACTGATAGACCACGATATGAACAGCGAAAGCGCTATATGAAGCTGCAGAAAGAGTATCGTAAGAAACTTAAAAAGCAGGCTAAAGAATTTTGTACGTGGTCTGGTTGGTATATGAACGAAATGGTTAAGACTATGCTTGAGTTTTATAATAAAACTTATTCAGCCGGTGATTGCTGCTGGACAAATAAGTCACATCTTCAAAAAGTGGCCAATCAGACCTCAGCCGCCTTGTCTGCAGCCGAAGCACTTGATACTTATGAAGACATCGATGCCGACGAGCTTATTGCTATGGCAAATAAAGAGCCCGGCTTTAGTAAATACTTGGAGAAGTGGGAAAAGAAAAATGGTATCAAGGCCAAAAATAATATGCTTTTATACGGTGTTGCTTATGATTATTATGAGAAAAAATACACTACCGCATTGTATAATAATATAGGAAAACATATTTGGGAGTGGTATGATTAATGATTAACTTTAACCCTAAGAATATTCCTGCAACTTTTTCACAGCTTTTAGAGATTTGCAGAAATCAGCAGCATATTATTGAAAAGTACAAAGAGTTTATCGAGCAGAATATTGTTAATAAGATTTTAGAGGAAGACCGCGATGAGCCTTGGAATCCTATGGGACGTGCCTGTTTTAAGCGTATTACAATTCCGCAGTCTACTTTTATGCTAAGATGTGACCGTTCGACTCTTACTGCTTGGAAGTGGCTACAGCTTGAAACCTCGGCGTTTGAGCCTGATTATTTTATTAAAGCTGCTTTTATTGAAGAAGGAGAAAAGAATGCTGAAACCAATTAAAACTTTTTATGTAGTAGGCACACCAAATTATACTGAGTTTACGGAAGCTCGTGATATTGCGAGAGACGAAAATTGTGTAGTAGAAATTCGTTGGTGTCCTAGTATTTGGACGGGCTGGTATCATGAGTATGTCTTTGAAGACAGCGACCCTGCAGAGCTTGACGCAAAAACACCTAAAGTTTACGGAGTTTAAGGAGATTTAAAGTGGCTAAGTTGATTATTTTATGTGGGCTTCCTGGAAGCGGAAAGAGCTATTATGCAAAGCAGCTTTTGTCTACTTGTTGTGCTTTTTGCGAGCAAGAGACCGTGATTCATTCTTCAGACGCAATTCGTAACGAGCTTTTTGGTGACGCAGGCTCACAGGAAAATAATGCTCTTGTGTTTGAGATTATGCATAAGAGAGTAAAGGACGACCTTAGAGCGGGTAAGACTGTAATTTATGATGCAACTAATATTACTCGAAAGTCTCGCCGTGGAATAATTAATATGACTACTAAAGACGATATTGTAGAGTGTCATATCGTTTGGGCACCTATTGATACTTGCATTAAGCGAGATGCCGAACGCTCGCGTTCAGTCGGTAGTGAGGTAATTGATAAGATGATCCGTCGTTGGCAGAGTCCTCATAAGTCTGAAGGTTTTGCTCATATTGAGGTTGTTTGCTCGGATAGAGATTTCAATCAGGTAGAGTACATAGCAATGTGTACGGCTCAGATGCATATACCTCACGATAACCCTCATCACACTCTTGGTGTTTGGGAGCATTGTATGCAGGCTTATCATAATATTGAGCAATGTGCCGGTCGACCTCTTAACTCTGACCTTAAGACTGCTGCTCTGTGGCATGATATAGGAAAGCCTTACACTAAGGGTTATAGGACAGATAAGGAAACTGGCACAGTAGATTATTCTCATGCTCATTACTATGACCATCACTGTGTTGGCGGCTACCTGGCTTACGGACTTTTCTTACATGACGGGTTTGATGGAGAGGATGTTGACTTTATGTGTTGGGTAAGCTGGCTTATCTGTAATCACATGGAGCCTTTCTTTAACTCGCACTATTACAGAGACCTTCCTGAGCACTTGAAGCAGCCTATTGACGTACTTCACGCAGCAGACGTTTCTGCACATTAACATAAATTTTATAAAAATAACATTACACTGTTAAATTTATAAAAATAATATTGTATAATATAATATTAGAGCCTATACTTATTTCTCACATATTCTGGAAAAATATTTATGACAGTTAGGCCAAATTAAGATTACTTTAAGGCGGTAGCTTACTTTGGTTTTATGATCAAAAAAGTTATCGCTATTATTTTATTTAAAAGGAGATACACAAATGACTACTATTCAGAAGATTCTTATTTCTCGTCGTATGCTCGTAGCAGATACTATTCCTACTAAGTCTGCTTTTAGACTTGAAGGCGCATATCTTAATGCGTTTCTTCTTGCTAACTTTGGTATTGTTGTAGATAAGCCTGAGCTTCTTACTAAGGGCATGGTTATAGACATCTCTGATGTCTATAAGCTTAACGTACCCAAGTCTTATTTCGCAAATCCTCAGGATACCAAGTTCTATACCGCTGAAGAGCTTCTTGTAGAGCAGTGTATCTCTTACTTCCTTGCTTACGGTGCAGAGGAGTCTCATGTTCATATCTTTGATAAGGAGCTTCCTGAGTATCCTGTAGGTGAAGAGATCAAGATTCGTGAGTTCCGTATTCTTGATAATGACGAGGCAGATATTGAGCTTGCCGAGATTACTAAGGCTTATGCTGCATATAAGCGTCCTTGGGGTCAGGATGAGCTCGAAGAGTTTGCAGCACTTTACTGTGAAGGCTATTATAATATGAATGAAATGCCTATTCTTTGTGGTGACAATGCAGTAACTCTGCTTGCAACTAACGTGAATTTTGCGCAGTTCCTCTTCAAGAAGGACCTTGTAAAGCTTTCTATTCAGGAGTTTGGAGAGCTTAGCTCTTTTGATACTCTTAAGGCAAGCGGGTCCTCTTATAGAGACACGCAGTTTAAGCAGACTCTTGACAGATTTGCTAGCTATATTCCTCTTGTTAAGGATTGTCCCATGTCTAAGAAGCAGGCAAAGTTCTATAACAAGCTTGTACAGCTTACCGGTGCAAAGGTAAAGAGAGCTGATAATAAGCAGTCTCCTAACCGTCTTGCTCTTGAGAAGATCAATTCTGGCGATGTACTTGGTGCCGCTAGAATCTTTGCTAAGAGTGGCTCGCTTCTTGAGAGAAATCTTAAGTTCCTTCTTTCTCGTGCTAATCCTATTGAGGCTGTAAAGATCTTGGAGATGCTTCCTAATAAGAATCCCACTGTTCTTTATCAGCTTATGTCTACCATTACTGCAGATGCAGAGGAGGCTCGTACTTTCTCCTTCTATGCAAAGAATCGTGTTAAGACCCACGTGGAGACTGACTATGAGGCTCGTTGGAGAAAGTCCAGACTTAACGATGCAACTAAGAAGCTTGTACACGATACTTGCTTCGAAAAGATCGCAGAGCATTATGTAAATACCGAGTCCCTTGGTAAGGTATATATCGCTCCTAACTTCTATAAGGTAGCAATGCCTGTAAATACTTCTGCTTCTGGCAAGGGTATCGACGTTCCTTCGACTGGTACTCGTCTTCCTATTAATGGTTCTAAGATCAGATCTTTCGTACACTGGGAAAATGCCTTCGATATTGACTCTTCCGTTGTACTCGAGCATAATGACGGTAAGCTTAACACTATCAATTTCTGTAGCTACTATGACAGAAACTATAAGGGTGCAGCTCGCTTCTCCGGCGATATTACTGGCCCTAAGGGTACTGAGTACTTCGACCTCGACCTTGTGTCTCTTAAGGAGCAGGGTGTAAAGAGAGTGGTTTTTACCTTCCACGGTTATTGCTCTACTCTTAACTCTGGTGAGATTTATTGTGGCTATCAGGTTAAGGAGGACTTTAATACTCAGGCTTGGGATCCTAAGAACATCGAGCTTAAGATTCATGTAAAGGGTGAGAAGCGTGCTTATGTTGGCTTTGCTATCGATCTTGAGACTATGGAAATTATTGTGCTCAACTTGATGCGCGATGAGGATTCTCAGATAGTTAGACCTAAGGACTTTGAAGCTGTTAAGGCTTTTATGGATCCTGCAAAGCTCGAGCTTAACATGGGCCTTATTGCTGAGTGGCGCGCTACTGAGGTTGTAGAGACTCCTGAAGAGGCTATTGTTGTCTTCTCAGATGATTATGTAGCTAAGGAAGTTGAGATGACTGACGAGAGCACTCCTGTGCCTGCTCAGGTTGTAATTCGTTCCTTCGATGTTGAGAAGCTTAATATGATTGCAAACGTTTAATATAAAAGAAGGGTTTGAAATATAACCCTTCAAAAAATAAAATATTTCTTATTTAGTCGTTTAAATTTAGAAAATAATACCGTATAATATAATATGAACCGATGCTTATTTCGCCGTAAGGCTCTCAACTTTTAATTGAATTCAGCTCGGTCTTTTATAAAATAATATAGAGCCAATGCTTATTTCTTTGCCTGTTAAGCCGTGTGTCGTGGGTTCGAATCCCACCGTGGTCTCGATGAGGGACAACGTAGCTCAGGGGTAGAGCAACGATTTTTAGCTTGGCCATAAAATAAAATTCTTGGAGGATTAAACAATGGAAGATAGCCAGTTCTTTATGTGCGAAGAGGACAATGTATTTGATGAGTTGAGTGCGCTATACGAAGACTTACAGCAATGTCCTTATGCAGACGCTCCTGGTCTAGACCTGAGTTTTGAGTACGAGGGCGCCGAAGAGTATTTCAGACAACTATCAGAGACTGTAACTACGCTTCCTAATGAACAAGACTATGGTATTAATCCGTTGGACGTCTATCCTGGAGACTTTGTATGGGCGGCTGTTTACCAAGAAGGTCAGAGTCGAAATCCGGAACATCAAGTTAGACCTTTTCTGGTTATTTACGCAAATGCTTATATGGTATACGGCTTTCAACTTACTACGTCTAATCCTGTCTCACTGACCAATTACTTAGTTGAACTTCCTAATTGGCAGGCTGTTGGTTTACCCCGTCCCAGTAAAGCTATGCTAAATTTAGTAAGAGGTGTTCGTCAGCAGTATTTGGAGTCTTATATTGGCCACATCACGGCTGAACAGCGTCAAGCTATATTAAATAAACTTTATGAAATTCAAGACGATGTTGATGGAATTTATGCGAATTGTCTGCTCAACGATAGACTTAGCATGACTATTGAAAATGTTTGGAGAATTCGTTGCTAAACAACTAAATATTCATTGATTATATCGTATAATATATCAGAGCCAATACTTATTTCTTTGATGCTGGGAACTGCTATACGTAGGTTCGATTCCTGCCCCGCCGACCAACAGGCGGGTAGCCAAGCGGTAAGGCAGCAGTTAAATTAATAGTTTGGCCATTTAAATGCTCCCGTGGCGGAACTGGCAGACGCAACGGACTTGTCTGAGTAAGTTAATGGGAAACCGGTGGGACTAATCGCCTTCTGAATGTGAGTTCGAGTCTTGCCTCAGGCACCAAAAATCCGTTGAGCGAAAGCTCGTACCGGTTCGATTCCGGTCGGGAGCACCATAAATCTGAAAACTGCTGTATGGTGAAATGATATATCCTACAGTAAGTTCAGCGTTAGCCCACCTCAAGTGCGTTAATCTTGAGTACTTATCGTGAGGGGCATTATTGTATTTCTGTACATATATTGTGAATTTCGAATACTTGGTAGAGCAAGAAGGACGATAACTACTTCTTTGGAGCGTACAGCATTAATGAGCTACTGGGTATCTCGACGTTAGGACTGATAAATAATTTAATAACCTTGAGGCGAGCTATTTAGAAGAATAGTGAATGTCAAAGGGCCCCGATAATGTGGTGGAAGAAGTAAAGACTGTAAAAAAGAATCGTACCACGAGAGGTTCTCCCTGCTTGATATGGGGATGAGGCGCGAGTAAGTCGTGGACAAGCAGCGACCGAAAGGCAAGAAGGTAGGGCTCAGGATGAGGTGTGGCTACGCAGACCAACTGCTTCCGTGTTAAGACCGGATTAAATATAGTGTCTAGGCGTAGAGTAGAGGTTAAGT